>Ga0137307_100546_pt1 | contig 47697 bp, 40 predicted proteins | sample NAcewD2O_March_2_FD_97180 | JGI IMG/M metagenome (GOLD analysis project Ga0137307, IMG submission 97180) | Mouse cecal microbial communities from Vienna, Austria - N-Acetylglucosamine amended D2O_March | ecosystem: Host-associated > Mammals > Digestive system > Large intestine > Cecum | place... | reverse complement strand
GCGGAAGAAGGAAAAAGGGAAGAAAGATGGCTTGGGGAAGTGAAAGTCAGAAGTTACGGCCCGGGCATGGCGGAGCTAATTATTTATGGGAGGGACAGCTGTATCAATGCAGTGATCGGGAAATATATGAGCGGCCAGTATATCTGTATGCCGGACATCGATACAGGATGCCCGCTTAGCAGACTGTCCGACTTATTCTGGAACAAAGAGAGGCTGTCAGCGAATATGAATGAAACAGATGCTGTAACCGTTGCCCACGCCCTGTGGGCATTATCCGGGTATACAGGGAAAGACTGGCTGTAGGGAAGCATGGCAACTATACGCAAAACAGAGGTTAGGCGAAGTGTGCGGGGAATGGGGACAAAATCAAAAAAGGGAAGGGAAAAGCAGGCCGTCCGGGATATACCGGGCGGCCTGCCTGCGAATTGTGTATGGCCTGGGCGCAATTCCCTGCAGGGATACAAAATGCAGCATCCAGAGATGTCAGACAATTACTGGCCGCAGAATGGAGAAAGCTGTCTGGAGAGCTGCCGTAAACCGGAAGGTGGATACTTGTGTATACAATTAGACCAGTGACAGAAAAAAGGGTAGGTTTGCGACAGCGAACGAGGTCAAATCTGTGACATCTCATGAAGTTATTAACAACATTACGGTTCAGTTCAAAAAAAGCGGTTATTCTACAAGAAGTGTGACATTCTATCCATCTGAAGATAATGAAAATTTGTATACAGGAACCTATGACTGCAGCAGACTATTGGGAGCTGAAGGGAGTTATTATGTGACTAATATTGAAGTGAATGATCATACATACAATTATGTAGAGTGGCCTGTTATGAAAGATGGGAAATATCTGTATACATTTACGTTTGAGAATACCCCCGAAATCAAAGTTTCTAACTGTCAAATGCAGAAAAATTCTTCTGCTGCAGACGGAAAACTGAGGGTAGGGGACACCGTGACATATACAGCGCATGTAGAATGTGAAGGAGCGGAACTGGGAAGCGCAACCTTGTATTTAAAAACAGTGAACAGCACTTCTTCACGTTCAGCCTCCACATCTATGAAGTATGATGAACAAACAAAAACGCTGACAGGCACTTATAAAATTGCAAACAATACTTATCCTTCAGACTGGACGATAAATTATGTTTCGATATATGCAGATAAAAAGAGTCATCCTTGTTATCCAGATCGGAAGGACTTAAATTTTACCGTTATCAATGATGGTTATGATATGGACAAACCTGTGATTGAAAGTATCACCATCGACAAAAACGGAAAAATGGTAAAAGCTGGGGAAAGTGTTTCAATCAAGATAAAGGTAGATGAAAAAAACCCTCGAAGTTCAATGGAGGTAACATTCAGACCGAAGGATTCGAGCGCTTCCTCGTTCGACCGCACCCTGTATTTAACTGAGAGTACTATGGAATACACAGGAACTATCAATATCACACGGGATTCTTATCCTACAAGGTGGGAGCTTACGTCAGTAAATTTATCCGATATGAACGGAAATAGAACATCTCTGTCGGACTTCCGAGAGGACTGGAATACAACACGTCCGTGGTATTACACCGTGGATCCGGAAGGGTATCTGAACGATACGAAAGCGCCCGTGATAGAGAGCATTACGATTGATAAAAATGGACAGTGGGTCTATCCGGGCGACCAGGTTACTTTAACTGTAAAAGTTGATGAAGAAAACCCGTCCGGCACGGCAGTAGCTGAATTCTACCCGCAGGCATCCAATGTATCCGGCTACCATAGAATGGTTCTGCATTACAATGACGATACCAGGGAATACACGGGTAAGATATCTATAACTAATGACACGTATCCTTGCGAATGGATGCTTACCTCCCTGACTGTATCGGATGTGAGAAGCCATACGGCTACTCTGTCCAGTTTTAAGCCGGACTGGGAGAAGACCTGTCCGTGGTATTACAGAGTGGAAACTGATAAAACTTACAGAGATGACGTAAAGGACACCGTTTTTTCTGTTTATGGATACATACGCCAGGCAGACGGCAGTTATTTATACGGTCCTGTCGTAGAGAATAAGACGATACAAGTGGGGAGAAGAAATTCTTTAGAGGGACTTAAAATATGTCCGCCGCAGCCCGGAGAAGGGGTGAATATGAAGTTCCGGGAAGAAAGCTCCGGTATGGAAATCAGCGCGGACACGGAGCTGTTTTTCGGAAACAATCCAGAACCTTCCTACAATTTCCGTGCTGTGTATGATAAGATCTGTGTGAATGTGATCCTCACTTATATAAGCAAGGACAAGGGAGCGACTACAGCGATCGTACCACAGTTCGTCGATAAAGATACGACTTACGGGGAACTGCTGGCTTCTTTTGTACCTCCGGAAGATGCCGACCAGCAGCTCCTCAACGGATATGAGCTGGACAGCTCTCTGGATAAAACGGCTCAGGTAGAGGATATGGGGTATGCGTTTATAGAGGCTAAGTATGAGAACTTTGTGGTAGCATGGAATACGAAGTATCTTGACGAAACCGGTAATGAAGTATCAAAAGTCATTTCCAAATCATACGAAAAAGGGACGACGATCCATGACGCACTGGCCGCTTTGGAAAACCCGGCCGCACCAGCCGGACTGGAATTTGAAAAATGGGCTCTTCCGGGGATTGGAGAGAACGAAATGCTGTCCCATCAGATGACCAATCTGAATGTGACAGCCGTATACAAAGGAAAGACCACGGCAGAGGTGGCTTACACCTACCGGGGAGAAGGCGGAAAGCTGGTCTCAGGCAGCCTGCTGATGGCTCTGGACGGAGAACAGCTTTTGTATCAGGATGCCTATGCAGAAGTCAAAAATGCTTTAAAAGAGTTAAAACATTTTAAAGGCCTTAAGTTTTCGGACTGGACAGCTAAAACGCAGGGTACAGACATTGGAAGATATAAAAAAATGAATATACAGGCGCAGTATGCGAACTGCACCGTTATTTTGAAATATCCGAACGATGTCTATGAATATGTAGTTGTAGAGAAAGGCTCCCGTTATACGCTGCCTATTCAAAACAAAAAATATACGGATATCTTATGGGAAGGCTTCAGCAAAGGCGAGACCGTGACGATCACCGGAGATAAGGAATTTATCTTGGCGGATGCAAAACTCAAAGGTGATTACTCAGGGGAGCCGCAGGGCGAAAAGCTTCCGGAGAAAGAAATTGATAAGATCATAGATGCGATCGATCAAAGCGGAAGCGGAGAAACGATCTATGTTGATATGGGAAAGACGACTGTAGTGCCGAAAGAGATTTTGGAAGCCATCAAGGGAAAAGAAGTCAATATTGTGCTGGATATGGGTGCTTACAGCTGGTCTATCAGCGGAAACGAAGTGGCTGCATCAGTCTTGAAAGATATTGATCTGGAAGTGATCGTTGATACGGACGGCATACCTCCGGCTATTGTGGAGTCACTTTCGGAAGGAAAACCTGCGACCCAGATTACCCTGGCTCACAATGGTGAATTTGGATTCCGGGCAGACCTTACTGTGAATCTCGGCGCTGAGCACAGCGGCAGCACTGGACACTTATATTATTATGACAGTTCCGGAAAGATGATCTATATGGATGCCGGAGATGTCGGGGCGGATGGCAATATCAGTCTGTCTTTCTCCCATGCGTCTGAGTATGTGATCATTTTTGAACAGGCCTCATTAAATAACGGAAATGATGTAAATTCCGGTACTGAAGGAAAAGATACGAGTTCTCAGAGCCCTGATGAGAAAAAAAATAATGATTCCGGCATACGGAAGAGTCCAAAAACAGGAGAAAACAACATGTTCTAAAAGCAGTTTCTGTTAGATGACAATTTTGTCACTAAAAAAGTCACTGAAGTGTCATATGCCCCCTTTATAATATTATTATAGTTCACAGCCGCTATTTTACTGGACGGATGCCCTGCAGCAAGGTGCAGGGCATCCGTCCAGTAAATAGCCTGAAAGTCAGCAAAGAAACAAGTAGCTTATTTTACAGGTTCTGGCTATAATAAATATAAGGGGGCATTCTTATGGAAATTCTCAGATGTGAAAACCTTTCAAAAATTTACGGCTCCGGTGATACCTGCGTGAAGGCGCTGGACCGGATCTCCTTCTCTGTGGAAGCAGGGGAATTTGTATCAATCGTGGGGCCTTCCGGGAGCGGGAAGTCTACCCTGCTGCATATTCTGGGCGGGGTGGATAAGCCTACGGAGGGAAAAGTATTTATCGGAAAAACAGATATCCATGCGCTGAATGAGGATAAACTGGCTATCTTCAGGAGGAGGCAGGTGGGGCTGATCTATCAGTTTTACAATCTCCTGCCGGTTCTGAATGTAGATGAGAACATCGTACTGCCGCACCTCCTGGACGGCCGGAAGCTGGACCAGGAGCGTCTGGATCTGATCGTGGAGAGCATGGGGCTTACGGACCGGAGAAGAAATCTGCCGGGGCAGCTGTCCGGGGGACAGCAGCAGCGGGTATCCATCGGACGGGCACTGTATAACCGCCCGGCCATCGTGCTGGCGGACGAGCCTACCGGAAATCTGGACCGGAAAAACGGAGCGGAGATCATCCGGCTTTTGAAGGAGTCCAACCGGAATCAGAAGCAGACTCTGCTTCTGATCACTCACGATGAAAGCATTGCGCTGCAGGCGGACCGGATGATCAGCATTGAGGACGGACGCATCACCCGGGATGAACGGATCCGGATGTCGGGAGGTGACGGACGGTGAGAAAGAATATCGTATTTTACGTCACCAGGCAGTATATGAAACAGAACAAAGGCCGGACCTTCACCACATTCGCAGGGATCGTGTTCATGGTACTGCTGATGACCTGTGTGTTTGTGGGAAGGGATACAGGGATTCAATATCTGGAGGATGTGGCATCTCTGAAGGACGGTAAATGGCATATAAGCATGTACGATATTACTCCGGAGGACTATGAAAAGGTGGAGAATATGCCCGGCATAAAGGAAACCGCATGCTCCGCCTCTTACGGCTGTACGGAGTTTGAGGCATCCGCAGATGCAGATCGGCCCTATCTCAATCTGAAAGCTTATTCCCTGCTCTGCTTCGACTGGATGAATATTGAACTGGCCGAAGGGCGTCTGCCGGAGAATCCGCAGGAGATCATTGTAAGCAGAAGCGCGGTGGAGGACGGTTCGGAGATTGCCATAGGAGATCAGGTGGAAGCGGAGTTTTTTGACCGTTCGATCACAGGGATCAACCCGGAAATAAAAGAATCCGTATTTCCGTTCCAGGGTCTTTCATTAGAATATGGAGAGACAAAGGATGTGACGGAAGATTTTCCATATTGGGGAGAGAACGAGGACTTCCGGGAAAACCGGACCTATACCGGGCAGAAGGAGACGTATCAGGTGGTAGGGATCATGGAACCTCCTTCCTATGAGAAAATGGGGGCAGCCGGATATACAGCCATTACATTGCTGGAGGACAGCCAGACGGCAGCTATGGACAGCTTTAATCTGTCCATGATCCTGTATGAAGAGCAAAGCATAGCGGGGCTGGTCATGTTTGCCGAAGAATACGGCTATGAGTATGATGTCAACAGTTATGTGCTGGCATTTAATGCGAATACTACGGATACGACGTTAAATATGGTTGTGCAGTACATGACGGTATTTTTTGTGGTTTTGATTATGGCGGCTTCCGTTCTTTTAATATATAATGTATTTAACATGTCCTTTCAGGAACGGAGCAGATATCTGGGAATGCTTTGTTCTGTCGGAGCCACCGGGAGGCAGAAGCGGAGCAGTATCTTTTATGAAGCCTTTTTCCTGCTGATCTTCGCCCTGCCGGCAGGCATCCTGCTGGGAATCGGAGTGATCCTGCTTGCGATGGCTGCTTTCCGTCCGTTTATCGGGGCCTTCATGGGATCTTATATCGGAATCGACAGTCTGGTGGCGATCGATTCTTCGGTGATCAGGATGTCCTGGGAAAATCTGTCGGCTGTGCTGATTTCCAGCATCGCGACCGTACTGGTCTCGGCATGGCTCCCGGCAAGAAAGATCGGAAAGATCGGCCCGGTGGAATGCATCCGCGGAAATATATCCAAAAAGAGCAGGCAGTATCAGATGAATGTTCCGTTTATCCATGCATTTGGCGCGGAGGGGATGCTGGCAAAAAATATGCTGCTGCGGCGGAATAAGAAAGCCAGGTCTGTGGGAGCTGCCGCAGCAGTTTTTATGGTGGTCCTGATCGTGACGATCTTTGGATCCGATGCCATCCACAGGATCATCAGCGTGAAGATTGAACAGGCGGAAATGTCTCTGAACCCGGAACGGTATGACTATGTCCTCTATTCCGGCGAATCAAAATTCAAAGCTCTGAAAGAAGAGGTTGTGAAGGACAGGGGCGTAGAGTACGCAGTGGAATGGAGAGACGGGATGTTCGTTGGCCAGGTGCCGGTTGAGGCATATGGGAGAGAGTATTGGGATTCGCTTCACAGCATTTATAATCTGTACTATCACCGGGAACTTTCGGAGAAAGAGTTCCGGGAAGAATCGGTTTTCCGGGAAGGAAGCGGCATGGCAGTCAATGTTCTCTCTGTGGATCAGGATACCATGCGGGAAATAGCCGGAAAGACCGGAGCAGATCCGGAGAAGCTGCTGGATCCGGAACAGCTGTCAGCCATTGTGCTGAGTACGGGAAGCCTGTCAACATCCAGCTATCGGATCAGTGAATTGCAGCCGGAGAGGTATCGTTTGTTCCGTATTTCCAGGATGACGGACTTGAAGGAAGGGGATACGATACCGCTCAGCCTCTATTCTCCATCCAAGGAAAAAGAGATAGAGATGCCTTTAGAGATCGCCGGTTTTGCGGATGCAAAGCAGCTGCAGGATTATGTGGATTTCAGCAATAATCATTATATGTGGCTGATCGTAAATGAAAACGCAGGCAGCCGGATGGCGGAGATCCTGAGAACAGAGGGATATGCCGGAGGACCGATGGATCCGATGCTTCTGATTCGGATGAACGGAGAGCCTACAGATATTATAGACCGGCTGCAGCAGGCCAGTGAACAGGAGGAAGCCATATTCGGAATCACGGAGATCGGATTCCAGCTTACTCTGGTGAGTGCGATCTCCGGTATCGTGGATGTGATGCTGGCCAGCTTTGTAGCTCTGACATCGGTGATCTGCCTGCTGAATCTGTTTAATTCCATCCGAGGATGGCGGCTGGAGAGCAGCCAGGAACTTGCAGTGCTGCGGTCAGTGGGGATGGCCGGAGGGCAGATGAAGAAAATGCTGCTGTACGAATGTATGGGAATCTTCCTGTGGGCGCTGCTGCTGGCAGGAGTATTTTCCGGAATGCTGATATACTTCGTCCGTTTCGGACTGATGAGGATCTTCGGCAATCTGGAACTCCCAACGCCTTGGATCGGGGCTGCGGGCGCGGCCGTGATCGTGGGAATCGTATTGACAGGGCTGGCGCTGTACGGCTTCGGAAAGGAGCGGAAGGAAGACTTGTTTGAGGAGATCCGTAGGGAGACCGTTTGAACGCGTACAAAACTGCAAGAACATGCAGGTGATTTTATGGAACTGCAGGTGCGTCTGTGAGATCATGTAACAGAGTAAAAATGAACAGAAATTCCCGTGTGGAGTATGTGCAGATTCCATGCGGGAATCATCTGTATAAAAAAGATACGTATATATAACAGCCGGATTCAGGAGGAGAAAAAATGAAGGTTCTGATCGTGGAAGATGATGAGATCATCAGGGAAGGATTGAAGTTTGCCTTGCTGCAGGAGAACTATGAGGTGCTTTGTGCGCCGAATGTATCGGAGGCCATGGAGCAGATCCGGAATTGCCGGGACATTGGATTCTATCTGCTGGATATTATGCTGCCGGACGGGGACGGATATCAGGTCTGCCGAGAAATCCGGAAAAACGGCGAGACCCCTGTCTTATTTCTGACAGCGTGCGAGGATGAAGTGCATACGGTGATGGCGCTGGAGCAGGGGGCGGACGACTATATCTGCAAACCCTTCCGGATCCGGGAACTGCTGGCCAGGATGAAGGCTATCCTGAGAAGGACCTCTGCGCAGGAGGGAGTTTCGGAGCATATCGTCCTGGTGGGGAACAACCAGGTGAATCTGCAGACGGGAAGAGTCTATTCAGATAAGGAAGAGATCATCCTCACGGCAATGGAATATAAGCTGCTCCTGGTCTTTCTGAACCACCGGGGCCAGACTCTTTCTAGGGGCCAGATCCTGGAAGGCATCTGGGACGAGGCCGGGGATTTTGTCAATGACAATACGCTGAGCGTGTATATGAAACGTCTGAGGAAGAAGCTGGGGGATACGGCGGACGGGCAGCTGATCCGGACCGTGCGGGGAATTGGGTACCGGATGGAGTAGGCTGCAGGCGGAAGTATATGGCAGGGAACAGAGGCAGACGGAAGGTTGATCTGACCGGATGCAGAAACAGGAGGGGCGGGATATGGAGATTGCAGTGCAGCTTATCATTCTGGGAGTTACAGTATTTCTATTTATTTTATCAGGCGGTTCACGTACCGCCTTTTTTGGCTTGCTGTGCTGTGCGGCTGTGTGCTTCATTTCCGTCAGAGCATGGTACAGAAGAGAAAAGAGACTGGAGGAACTGATCCTGTATCTGATGAAGCTGCAGGATCATCCGGAGATCCCGGAGCTGACGAAGTACAGCGAGGGACAGCTTGGCGTTCTGCAGAGCGAGATATACAAGCTGGTTGTCCAGAACCGGGAGAGATCAGCGGGAGCGTTCCGGGAAAAGGAGTATCTGGCGCAGATGCTTTCGGATATTTCCCATCAGATCAAGACCCCTCTGACCTCCATCACGATCATAACGGATCTGCTGAAAAATCCGAATCTGGATGCGGAGAAGAGGGCGGAATTTACTGATAAGATCGATTCCCAGGTGAGCCGGATCACGTGGCTGGTCCGGAATCTGCTGACCTTGTCACAGATGGACGCCAATATGCTGAAATTAAAAAAACAGGATGTGCTGGTCCGGAATCTGCTTCTGAAAGCTTGCCAGCCCTTTGAAATACTCTCGGAGCTGAAAGAGGTGGAACTGTCAGTTGAAGCGGATGGGGAGTTTCGGCTGCTTTGTGATGAGCACTGGACGGCAGAAGCCATTTCCAACATTGTAAAAAACTGTATTGAGCATACACAGCCGGGCGGAAGGGTATGGGTTACGGCAAACCAGAATAATTTTGCGACGAATATTGTGATCAGGGACAACGGCGAAGGGATTGCCAAAGAGCACCTTCCGTATATCTTTGACCGGTTTTATAAGGCAGGAAACCAGTCCGGCGACAGCGTGGGGATCGGGCTTGCCATGTCCAGGCAGATGATCCTGCTGCAGAACGGAACGATCAGCGTGAGCAGCGAGATGGAGGTGGGGACGGAATTTCATATTAAGATGTATTCGGAGGTGGTGATCTGACTTCTGTTTGTGCTGCGTTAGCTGTAATGGCGCATTTTAGAAAAAATTGTATAAATATGAAAATTTTGTGAAGATTTTATTGACAAAAATCTTTGGGGGGGGGGTAAAATACGCATAACAGGCATAATATTAGGTTTGTTGAAATTCAATATTTAGATGAAGGAGCAAGAGGTTATGAAATCAGGATTCAAAAAGAAGCTTGCTGTGTTGTTGTCATGTGCGCTGGTTCTTGGAATAGGACTGGAAGCATCCGCAGCCGGCACACGGGTAGAAGATGACGGCACGATGGTAGGCTTGGTAAATGGGTTCCGCGCGGCTGGTGCGGATTGTGATCAGGTGGGATTCATAGGACCCTCCCAGGCTTTAACGGTAGATTCTTATCTGACAGAGCTTGCAATGCAGAGAGCAGAGGAGATTGCGGTCAGTTTTTCACACACTAGGCCGGACGGTTCAACAGTAACATCTGCAGGACTCTGCGAAGGTGAGAACATTGCCTATGGAACAGGCCTTGGGGCAAACGGAGCTTATCAGCTGTGGAGAGAAGATGGATTGCCATATGATCAGCAGGGACATCGGAGAAATATGCTTGAACCTGGTTATGTTGCGATAGGTATTGGCCATGTGCAGTACAATGGTAATGATTACTGGGTACAGGAATTTGGGCGTACAGTCCGCGGTGGGACACCGGCACCCATAGATCCCAATCCGGAAGAGCCGGCAGATCCGGAAGAGCCGGCAGGCCCGCAGTATTCTTTCACAGGCGGAGCAGGTTCTTCATGGACTTCGGGCGGCACGGATCCGCTGGTCATCACATGCGACGGAGACTTTTCAAAATTTGTAAGTGTTTCCATTGATGGTGTGACAGTAGATTCCGGCAATTATGACGCGTGGGCAGGCTCTACCGTGGTTTCCCTGAAGCCGGCTTTCCTGGAAACTCTGGGGGTTGGAACTCATACATACCGTGTGGATTTTACAGACGGCGCAGCAGAAACGACATTTACAATCGATACCGCGGCTTCTGTACAGCCGGATAGTTCAAACAGTACAAACGGCACAAATAGCACAAACAGTGTTAACAAGTCACCCAGAACAGGTGAAACTGCACCAGCATCAACGACATCAAACAGTACAATAATTTTTTCAATCGTGCTGCTGATCGCATTGTCAGGAGTGGCCGCTGCAGGCATGAAAATAAGAAAAAGGGCATAAGGCAGAACTGTCTGTTTCGGCAGAGGGAGACATCCGCGGCTGGTCTGTGATGCGCGCTGGACGGCGAAAGCTATTTCTAATATTGTAAAGAACTGTATCGAGCATACACAGCAGGGCGGAAAGGTATGCGTCTCGGTAAGGCAGGAAATCAATCCGGCGACATGTATTATTCACTCAATAGATAATCGGCAAATATCAGGACCAGCTTGATATTTGCCGATTTCTTTTAATAAGTAAAGATTTTTTTTGCCGATTTCATATTTTCCATAATGGAGACCTCGAACGGGCATCTGGTCTCACATGCACCGCACTGGATGCATTCTCCGGCATGATGGGGCAGCAGTGCATAATGTTCCCGGACGGTTTCCGGAACCGTCCCCTGGGCCTTTGCCAGGTTCAGATATTTGGTGACCGAAGCTACGTCGATTGCCTGGGGGCAGGGTGCGCAGTGGCTGCAGTACATGCAGTGCCCCTTCCAGCTGATATTGGGGAAGGAGGCGAGCGCCGCGGCATAATCTTTTTCTTCCTCCGAAGCATCTTCATAGGCAAGACTGATCTTTAGCTGTTCAGCCGTATGTGCCCCCGCCAGGACGGTAGATACGGCCGGGCGGGTGAGCGCGTAGTGGAGGCACTGGTTTGCAGTCAGGGCTTTTCCGGCGGGGGACATGGATGCATCCAGCAGGTCGCCGCCGCCAAACGCCTTCATCACAGTGATCCCGACACCCAGCCGCTGGCATGTCTCGTATAACTGCTGCCGTTCCGGGTCCATATTCACCAATGGAGCGGCATAATTTTCATCTCTCCAAAGATCCTCCACATCTTCGCTGGCAGGCTGCAGGTCGTAGCAGGGATTTACACTGAACATCAGCACTTCGATGTGCCCGCTCTTGACCGCTTCCAGCGCAACCTGAGGATTATGGCTGCTCAGTCCGATATGACGGATGATTCCGGCTTTTTTCAGATCCCGGACGTAGGCAAGGACCGGGCCATTCACAATGTTCTCCCAGTCTTTTATGGAATCTACATAATGGATCATTCCCACGTCAATATAATCGGTCTGCAGGAGCGAGAGCATTTCTTCGAAGCTGGCTCTTACTTCGTCGATCTGACGGCTGCGCTTGTACTGGCCGTCTTTCCAGACGGAACAGATATGAGACTGGATGATAAATTTTTCCCGCCTTCCGGCCAGAGCCTTGCCAACACTTGCCCGGACTTCCGGGTTGGAGGTATAAAGGTCAAAATAATTGATGCCGTTTTCTTCCGCCAGATCGAATAAGACCTGCGTATTCCGGCAGCGATCTCCCTCAAAGCCTTCGCATCCCATCCCAATCTCGCTGACTTTTAATCCGGTATTTCCTAAATCTCGAAAATTCATTAGATAAATGTCTCCTTTGCAAAATTAATCCTGCATGCAGGGATATTTGATTCGAATATACACCCAGCCAATCAGCAGAATGATTGGCCGGGACAGAAACAATATTTACAGATTCATTTTTGCTGTAAAATCGGACATTGCCTTGGAAATCTCGATCTGCTGCGGACAGACCGCCTCACAGCTTCGGCATCCCACACATGCGCTTGGGTGCTTTTCTTTTTCATAGGATGAGAGTACCATCGGTGCGATGAAACCGCCGTCCGTAAAGCAATGCTCATTATACAATGCGAGCAGCGACGGGATATCCAGTCCCTGCGGGCAATGACTCACACAGTACCGGCATGCGGTGCAGGGGAGTGTCTTGACGCCAAGCATTTCGTCCGCAATGCCGAGCAGTGTATCCATTTCTTCTTTCGTCAACGGCTTATCGTCCTCGTATGTATGGATATTATCCTCCAGCTGTTCGAAATTGGACATGCCGGAGAGGGTCACTACCACATCCTCAAAGGACTGCAGGAAACGGAAGGCCCATGCCGGGATTCCCTCATCGGGGCGGAGCGCTTTTAACTTCTCGGCATACGGATCAGACAGCGCGGCAAGCTTTCCGCCGCGTACCGGCTCCATGACCCATACCGGAATGTGATACTCCCGGAGCAGGTCTACTTTGCCCTTGGCATCCTGGAAGGTCCAGTCCAGATAATTCATCTGGATCTGACAGAACTCCATATGCTCTCCGTAGGCGTCCAGGAAACGCTTCATGACCTCGACGCTTCCGTGTGCAGAGAAACCGAGATGACGGATCCGGCCGTTCTCCTTCTGCTTCATCAGATATTCGAGGATGCCATATTTCGGATCCAGATAAGCGTCGATGTTCATCTCGCAGACATTGTGGAACAGATAAAAATCAAAATATTCTACTCCACATTTCTCCAGCTGCTGCCCGAAGATCGTCTCCACTTTGTCCATATTTGCCAGGTCGTATCCGGGAAACTTTGAAGCGAGATAATAGCTGTCACGGGGATATTTGTTCAAAAGCTTCCCCATCACAACCTCCGAATGCCCGCCGTGATATCCCCATGCGGTGTCGTAGTAGTTGATTCCTTTTTCCATGGCGCGGGCCACCATTTTTTCAGAGGCCGCTTCGTCAATTCTGGACTCATCCCCATCGATCGTTGGCAGACGCATGGCTCCCATACCAAGTGCAGATAATTTTAAATCTTGAAACTCCTTATAAATCATGATCCATCTCTCCTTTTCGATTTGATTTTGCCGATTATATATCAGTCTATCAGTCTGTTTTTTATCATACACCTTAAAGTGGACTTTAAGTCAAGAAGAAAAGACAGATTTGCGCATATGTGTGAACAGTAAGTGAAATGACTGTGAATAGTATCTACTCTACAATTAACCTTGCTTTTATCATAGAAAAGTCATAAAATGATTCTAACGAGGAGGATGATTTATGGAGAGCAGAGAAACAGAAGAAAAAATTCTAGAAGCGGCATTTAAGGTCGCCGACCGCTATGCGCTCAGCGGGACCAGAATGCATTTGATTGCAGAAGAGGCAAAGCTTGTACAGTCAAATCTGCATTATTATTTCAAAACAAAGCAGGATTTGCTGCTCGCATTATTAGAATATATCCAAAGGTATTTCAGTGAAACAAGGCACTCTGTTCTGAAGCAGGAGCAGGGGACTCTGGAAGAAGGGATCAAAGGTTTTTTCCGGCAGAAAAAAGAGATCATTTTAAATGCGCCGGAATATGACCGGGTGCAGGTGGATTTTTGGAGGTTCAGCCAGACAGATGAAAAATTTGCCGAACCATTTTATGAGTTTTTTGATACCTGGAGAAAAGATATCTTTCATGTATTAAAGCTGTATGCACCGGAGATAGAAGACTCGCGGCTCTGGATGGCATCCTGTGTGATGCTGTCTATGATGATGGGAGCATCACTTCAGTATTTAGAATCAGAAGAGGTATTTGATCTGGACGATTATTTTGAGTCCTGCCTTGATATGGTCATGAAATATTTGGATTCCTGAATAAGAGAGAGGGAGAATGCTCATTCTGCCGGAGCACGTTTGAAAAAATCTCAGAAGCAGACCGTAGTGATATGCGGTCTGTTTCTGAGATTTTTTGTGCGGTTTATACAAAAATAATAGAGATTATTTGATATAATTGTGCATTGACAATATAAAAATTGAGGGATATACTTGAAATATATAATTTGATTGACTAGTCAAACAAAAAAAGAAAGGCGACGGCCTCGTTTTTTTAAAACAATATTAGATTAAATGATCAAAAAGGAGAATGAAGATGGTAACGAATATGGCAGGAAAGCATTTAATCACACTTCAGGAATGGACAAAGCAGGAGATTGATACATGTCTGGATACGGCGTATGATCTGAAGCTTAAGATGGCAAGAAGGATACCGCATGCAAGCTTAAGAGATGAAACCGTATTTATGATGTTCTTTGATGAGTCCACCAGGACAAGAAATTCTACGGAGGCAGGAGCAACCCAGCTGGGGGCTCACGCGCATTTCCTTGACAGCAGCAAAATGCAGATACAGCATGGAGATTCTGCAAAAGATACAGCAATGATCCTTTCCAGCTACGGACATGCAATTGCCTGCAGACACTGTGGGTGGGGCGTTGGAAATAACTATATCAGAGAGATGGCAAAGTATTCCAGGGTTCCGGTATTAAACCTGCAGTGTGACCTGTATCATCCGATGCAGGGACTGGCAGATCTGATGACGATTCAGGAGCATTTTGGAAGGACAGAGACAAAAGGACTGAAAGTATCTGTAATCTGGTGCTATGCCACTACGCATAAAAAGCCGATCTCCGTACCGCTGACACAGACGCTCCTGTTTCCGCGCTATGGGATGCAGGTTACGCTTGCATATCCAACAGGTTATGAACTGCCGGACTGGGTAATCGAACAGGCACGTAAAAATGCAGAAGAAAATGGCGGCAGTCTTAAAATTACGCATGATATCGAAGAAGCATTTGAAGGAGCGGATGTTGTAATCCCTAAGAATTGGGGAAGCTGGTATGCGGACGGTAAAAAAGATATAGCTGAGATTAGAGAAGGGAATACCGCGCTGACCGAGGGGGAACTGAAACGGCTGGCAGAAAATAAATCCTGGAAGTGTACGCAGGAATTGATGGAACGGACAGCAGCAAACAGCATTTACATGCATGCACTGCCTGCGGATCGTTTGAATGAAGTGGAGGATTCTGTGATTGACGGGCCTCATTCTATTATTTATCAGGAGGCGGAAAACAGGCTTCATACTGTAAAAGCAGTCATGGATCTGACGATGGGAGGACGCAGATAGAAAGGAGGTTAACATGGATTTATCAACAAGAGCCGCCGGGCTTTCATTGAACACACCATTACTGCCGGGATCAGGCCCTCTGACCGGTACTGATGAAAGGATGATCTATCTGGCAAAACAGGGAATCGGAGCGATTATAACAAAGACGATTGCTCCGAAAGGGGCGAAAGTAGAAAGACCCTGTATCGCCGGAAAGGGAAACATGATCTTTAACTCAGAGGCATGGTCAGAATACGATTCTGACGTGTGGCTGGAAAAATTTCTTCCGAATACGAAAAAGGAAGTGGATACCCCGATCATAGCCAGTGTCGGATATGATGAAGCGGACATGAAATATTTAATTCCGTTATTAAATCCGATGGTGTCAGGTTTTGAGTATATTCCAAGATATGTAGGAAAGGATTTTGAAGAAGTGGGACATATCGTCGGGACGATCAGGGCTATGACAGAGCTTCCGCTATGGGTAAAGATGAATGCGAACATTCCGGACCCGGTGGGGTTTGCAAAAGCCTGCCGCGATCACGGAGCGCAGGGAATCGTGGCGGTCACATCGCTGGGGCCGAATATGGGGATTGACATTAAGAAACGCCGTCCGCTGATCGGGACTGCAGACGGATTCGTATGGACTTCCGGGCCTGCGATCAAACCTTTGGCGGTGGCCTATGTGAATATGATCAAGGAGGCGTATCCGAACCTGTCGGTGATAGCCAGCGGCGGATGTGCATCTGCAGAGGACATCGTGGAGTTTCTTCTGGCAGGGGCGGATGCCGTGCAGATGCTTTCAGAAGCAATGATGAAAGGCAGGGATTTGTATGGGAAGATTTTGGAAGAGCTGCCGAGGGTTTTAGAGAAATACGGTTTTACGAGTATTGAAGATGTAAAGAGCACGAAATTAGAAAAAAAGGCGGGAGCACTTGAACCGTCGTATCCGGTCCTGGATACGGAAAAATGTACCGGCTGCGGGATCTGCCGGAGAAACTGTCCATATTTTGCAATGGAGATGCGGGACGGGAAACCTTGTGTGGATATGGAAAAATGTTTTGGCTGCGGCTTGTGCGAGAGCAAATGTCCAGTCAATGCAATTAGGAATGTAATTCAGTAAAGGCGAAAGAGAAGCTGTGAACAGCAGACGAAAATCATAAGAAAGAGGCGGATAAACATATGGAATTAACAGAACAGATCAAGCAACTCAGTGAAAAATATAGAGAGTATACGGCAGAGGTCTTGGGGAAGATGATCCGGATACCTGGATTTTCAGGAAAGGAAGAGGAGCGCTGTAAGGCAATTGTAAAATTATGCGAAGAAGCGGGTTTTGATGAAGCATATATCGACGGTCTGGGAAGCGTGGTTGGCCGGATCGGGCATGGGCCTAAGAAGCTGGCATTTGACGCACATATTGATACAGTAGAGGTAGGCGACCGTACACAGTGGAATGAGGACCCGTTCATCGGCAGGGTAACGGAAGACGGACTGGTATATGGGCTGGGTTCCTCCGACCAGTTAGGCGGCGCGGCCTGTATGATCGCTTCCGGCAGGATCCTGAAGGAGCTGGGATATGACGGAGACTTTACGATTTGGTATACGTTTACTGTAATGGAAGAGGACTGCGACGGGCTGTGCTGGCTCTATCTGATTGAAGAGGAAAAACTGAAGCCGGATTATATCGTTTCTACGGAACCGACTGCCTGCCGTCTGTTCCGGGGACAGAGAGGAAGAATGGAGATTGAGATCCTGTTAAAGGGAATATCATCCCACGGATCTCTGCCGCATAATGGAGTGAGCGCAGCGTACAAAGCATCGAGGGCTGCACTTGCCATGGAAAAGCTGAATGAAGACCTGCAGCCGGATGAAGACCATTTCCTTGGAAAAGGCTCCGTGACCGTGTCCATGATGGAGGTCAAAGGGCCTTCTCAATGTTCCGTACCGGATGAAGCGAAGCTGTATCTGGACCGCCGTCTGACGTGGGGAGAAAATGAAGAAATCGCGATCAGACAGGTAGTCGACTATATTACGGAAGCACTTGGAGAGGCTCCATACAAGGTGTATATGCCGCACTATGAAAAGCGGGGATATAAGAATACAGATTTTACACAAGAATTGTATTTTCCAACCTGGAAGACAGAAGAAAGCCATGAACTGGTCGTATCTGCCAGAAAAGCATTTCAGAAATTGTATGACCGCGATCTGGTGCCGGGACCCTGCGTATACTCTACGAATGCCGTTGCATTCTGCGGACGCCATCAGATACCGACCGTGATTATGGGGCCTGGGGATGTGGAGGCATGCCATAAGCCGAATGAAACGACGAGAGTAAAAGACCTTGTGACCTGTACCGCATTTTATGCAATGCTGCCCTACGTATTGAAGTAACAGAGTGAAAAAGGGATGACGGGAACAGCGATCAGTAAAGGAGAAGAAAATGGCCTGGAAAGAAGATAAATTTTATTTTGAGAGAACCGAGCAGCTGGCGGTCGAGGCAATGCAAGAAGGAGATGACGGATTTGCCAGTATTCTGGTAGATAAAAACGGCGAGATTATAATGGAACAGAAAAATGCGGCTTTTACACAGACAGATCCTACGGCTCACGATACGATAGAACTCGTCCGAAGGGCGGTAAAAGAATATCCACCGGAAATTTTAAGCCAGTGTACGGTATATGCATTGATGGAACCTTGTGTGATGTGTATGGGAGCTCTGTTCTGGGGAAATATAGGACGGATAAAATATGCGGTATCGGAAAAGACACTGAATGGCCTGCTTCCGGGTGGCCTGGAAATCCACAGCGGAGAATTTGCAGAGAGATGCCCGAAACCCATGTACTCGGAGGGATGCGTGCCTGAAAGGAAAGAGGCTGTAGAAATCGTAAAAACATGGGTGAGGTCGTTGGGGGTACAAGTATAGGAGAAAGCCATATGAAAGCAATTATCAATGCGAATCTATATGATTTTCATACATATAAACCAGACTGCTATCTGCTGTTTGAGGATAAGATCGTCAGGACAGGACCAATGAAAGAATATGAGGCAGAAGAAGATTGGGAGGTTACGGATGCCAAAGGGGCATTTCTGCTGCCCGGGCTGATTATCGGGCATGCTCATCTGTATGGAGCATTTATGAGAGGTATTCCGATGCCTCCACTGACTTCAACAAACTTTCGCGAACAGCTGGAGCAGTTTTACTGGCGGGTGGACAGGGCGCTGGATATAGAAAGCTCTTATCATAGTGCAAGGGCATTGGCTTTGGACCACATACGCTGCGGGGTAACGACGATATTTGATCACCATGCAAGCGGGACACAGATCCGCGGAACCTTGGAGGCCTTGAAACAGGGATGGGTGGATGAAATGGGACTTCGGGGGGTATTCTGTTTTGAAACAAGCGACCGCTTTTCCGTAGATGAATGTATTCGTGAAAATGTAGAATTTGCTGAAAAGACGCACGGCGGAATGACTCAGGCAATGTTTGGAATGCATGCGTCACTGTCACTGAGCGAGCGTACCCTTTCCGCAGCTGCGGAGGCAATCGGCAGCCTGCCTCTTCATGTCCATGTAGGGGAAAGCTTGGAGGACGAGGAAGAGTCTGTGGCAAGGTATGGAAAACGGATCGTAGAAAGGTTTGTTTCTCATAAGCTTGTTACTCCCAACAGTATTTTTGCCCATTGTGTGAACATTGATGCGAAAGAGGCCGCACTGATGGCGGAGTATGGATGTACAGCGGCGGTGAATGTTACATCGAATCTGAATACGGGAAACGGAATACCAGATTACCGTCTGCTGAAAAGATATGGAGTTCCGGTAATGATCGGGAATGACAGCTTGGGAACAAATATAGCAAGCGATATACGAAATACAATGTTTGGCATGCATCTGCGGACAAAAAGTCCGTGGTGGTTTGGATATGGAGATTTGTTGACATGCGTGCGAAACAGCTATGAGTTCGCATCCAGGATACTGGGGATAGGTCTGGGAAGACTGGAAGCAGGATATGAAGCGGATTTTGCCATAGTAGAATATGTTCCTCCGGTTCCTCTGAATGAGGAAAATATATGGGGACATGTGGCGGATGGGATGTTTAACAGCTACCGTCCCAGGGATCTGTGGTGCGCGGGGAAGCAAAAGCTGAAAAACTATCAGATCCAATTTGATGAAAACAGGATCCTGGAAGAAACACGCAGGAGTGCGGAGCGTGCATGGAGAAGGATGGGTTTACAAAAGTGAGGAAAGAGAGGACTTTATGGAAGAAAAGAAAAAAGCGGCGGAGGCTGACCAGGATTATGAATTGAAAGAGGTTCCTTTAGATAAAAGAAGAAGTTTTACAAATCTGGCAATTGTGTGGACAGGCTATGTGTTTTTGATCACAAGCATGGTTGCGGGAGGCGGTCTTGCCGCCGGGCTGACGTTCAGAGAAATTATTATCACGACAATTCTGGGTAACGTATTTCTTGGTGTACTGGCGATCCTGGTCAGTGTGATCGCCTGCAAGACTGGTCTGACTTTTGCTCTGCTGACAAGACACAGCTTCGGAGTAAAGGGGTCCAGGATTGCATCCTTATTTGTACCGCTTGTGAATCTGGGCTGGTATACGATCCAGTCAGCTACATATGGGCATCTGATTGCACAGATCCTTCATCTGGGAAATATAGGGGAGATCATCTGCATGATGATCAGTGCACTTGTGATGGGCGCATTTGCGCTGGCGGGAATGAACGCGATTTCCATACTTGGCTATGTTGCCATTCCAGCAGTGACTTTTTTGTCAATTGCAACGGCAATTAAAGCAGTGACGGTAACAGGTGGTTTTTCCGTGGTGTTGGAGTATATTCCGGCCAATCCGTCTACCATAGCGGAAGGAGCTACTATTGTGATCGGAACCTGGGTATTTGGTACAGTTGCCTGTATCGCGGATATTATGCGTTACGCAAAGAATACAAAGGAAGCGATCGCGGCCAGCCTGACAGGGCTTGTAGGCGGCAATACGCTGTTGGTGCTCTGCGGAGCGATCACTGCGATTGCTATGGGAGAAAGTGATCTGACAACGGTGCTGCTCTCTATGGGACTTGTCATTCCCAGTGTGATATTGCTGACAACAAATATTTTTACAACAAATGCGGCAAATCTGTATTCCATGTCTCTGAATCTGGCAAATGCATTCAGCATGGGGAGAAAGAAAATGCTGCTGGCAATCTTGTCAGTTTCTGCTGTACTTATGATATTTAAGCCTTATCAGATCGGATTTTTGTTTACCTTTTTGGATCTGTTGGGGTATATCGTACCGCCGCTGGCCGGAATTATTTTTTCGGATTACTATCTGGTGAAAAAAGGTACATATAAGAAGGTGTCTGATACTACATTGAAAGCATGGAATATTCCTGCATGGGTGACATGGGCGGTTTCACTGGCAATCGTCTATACCGTGCCAATCGGACAGCCTTCGGTAACAGGGATCGTGGCAGCGCTTGTTATCTATACTATTTTAATGAAGACCTGGCCGCAAAAGGCGGAAGAGAGAACAGGAGGAGCTTATGAAAAAATATAAAATTACTGCAGCTGCCGGAACCGTGATCATGGGCATCAGTTCCTTTGTTTCCTGCCTGGCAGAGAGTGCCGCTTTATCCTTCTGGGGGAATGGAGGCTTGATGCTGAGTATTGTGATTATGACATATGCTTTTAAACACTGGCAGCCATAAACAAATACATTAGAATTTATGGAAAAAAATAAACCACCAGTCGCATAATGGCCGGTGGTTTTATAATGTGTTTTAGAGGATTGCAATAGAAAAGCTGCCTTTCGGCAGCTTCCCCTGAGGAGTTTTCATGGAGTTAGTCATATCAGTTTCAGCCAATCCCGATGCGCGGTGCGTACCCGGCACAGTATGGGACGGCTCTTTATCATACTATGCGTGGAACATTGTTCCGGTCTTGCCCTGTACCGCGTCTCTGGATTTTTCCAGAAGTGTGATCAGGGCGGTGCGTCCTGGCTTGGAGGACGCGAAGTCCATCGCAGCCTGTACCTTGGGAAGCATGGAGCCAGGTGCGAAGTGGCCTTCTTTTACATACTGTTCTGCCTCTTCTACAGAGACATCACTGAGCCATTTTTCATCCGGCTTGCCGAAGTTGAGCGCTACCTTTTCTACGGCTGTAAGGATGATCAGATAATCCGCATCCAGTTCCTTTGCGATCAGGCAGCTTGCAAAGTCCTTGTCGATCACGGCGCTGGCGCCCTTGAGGTGGTTGCCCCGTCTGGTAACAGGGATTCCGCCGCCGCCTCCGGCGATGACCAGATTACCGGCATCCACCATAGTACGTATGGTGCCGATCTCAATGATCTCTGCCGGCTTCGGGGAAGCTACTACACGGCGGTAGCCCCTTCCTGCGTCTTCTTTCATGATATAGTTGAATTTTTCTTCCATCGCTTTTGCCTGCTCTGCATCCACAAACTTGCCGATGGGCTTGCTGGGATTCTGGAAAGCAGGGTCATTTTCATCCACACGGACCTGGGTGATCATGGTTGCAACCGGGATATCTGTGATATTGCGGTTCAAAAGCTCTTCGCGGAGCGCGTTCTGCAGGTCATATCCGATATATGCCTGGCTCATGGCAACACATACGGAGAGGGGAGTGTTGGGCTGTTCCAGATCTTCATGGGTCAATGCGATCATGGCATTGTTGATCATGCCGACCTGGGGGCCGTTTCCATGGGATACTACGACTTCACAGCCGTCTTCGATCAAATCTACGATTGCCTTAGCGGTAATCTTTACTGCTGCCATCTGCTCCGGCAGAGTATTTCCAAGAGCATTTCCGCCAAGCGCGATGACAACTCTTTTCTTTTTCGACATCATATTTGCCTTTCTATCTGTAAGGATTCTTGTATGTAACGATTTCCAATTCAGAACAGCAGACCTCAGACCCATCTGCTGCGCAGATTATCCGCTTCTTCGAAGCTCCTGTCTGAGGTTCATGGGCGTCCCGCCCAATAGCAATATGAAAAATCAGCCCTTAGCAAGTAAACTTGCACAGTCTGTTTTTTCATATTGCTGCTGTTCCCGACGATTACTTAAATACTCTCGGTGTTCCGTTTTCTTCCAGCTTCTTGAGGATGTCAGCCGGATCAGCAAATTTTGCAAGGAAGATCATTGCAGCGATGATGTACGGCTTGAAGCTTGCTTCCTTGTACAGCGGATCTCTGTAGCGGTCAAATACGGACGCGTCTACTTCGCCTTCCTTACAGCTTACGCCTGTGATATCAGCCGGCAGGCAGTGCATATACAGAGCCTTTCCGTCCTTTGTGGTAGCCATCAGTTCTTCGGTACAAGCCCAGTCCTTGTGCTCTGCGTTCTGTGCAAGCAGTTCTTTCTCCAGAGCCTTGATGCCGTCTGTGTCGCCGTTTCCGTACAGCTCGGTACGTTTTTCCATTGCAGCGAAAGGAGCCCAGCTCTTCGGATATACGATGTCCGCATCCTTGAACGCCTCAGCCATGCTGTTTGTCTTTGTGAAGGAACCGCCGGACTTCTCCGCGTTCTTCTTCGCAACTTCTTCTACTTCCTCGAATACTTCGTAGCCTTCCGGATGCGCCAGTACAACGTCCATGCCGAAACGTGTCATCAGTCCGATGATTCCCTGGGGAACGGACAGCGGCTTGCCGTAAGACGGAGAGTAAGCCCATGTCATAGCCAGCTTCTTGCCCTTCAGATTCTCAACACCGCCGAATTCGTGGATGATGTGAAGCATATCTGCCATCGCCTGTGTCGGATGGTCGATATCGCACTGCAGGTTTACAAGGGTAGGCTTCTGCTCCAGGATGCCGTCCTTATTTCCCTGAGTCACTGCGTCAACAACTTCGTGCATATAAGCATTTCCCTTGCCGATGTACATATCGTCACGGATACCGATGACATCTGCCATGAAGGAGATCATGTTTGCAGTCTCACGAACGGTCTCGCCGTGCGCTACCTGAGATTTTCCTTCGTCCAGATCCTGAACCTCCAGACCTAACAGGTTGCAGGCGGAAGCAAAGGAGAAACGGGTACGGGTAGAGTTGTCGCGGAATAAGGAGATTCCAAGGCCGCTCTCAAATACCTTTGTGGAAATGTTGTTTTCTCTCATGAAACGCAGCGCGTCAGCTACGGTAAATACAGCCTCGATCTCGTCGTCTGACTTTTCCCATGTAAGGAAGAAGTCTCCGTTGTACATCTCTTTGAAATTTAACGCATTGAGCTTATCGATATAATCCTGTAATGTTTTCATTGTAAAATCCTCCTGAAAAAAATTTGTAAAGTATTAGGGTAAATAGGTTCCGTATATCGTGTACCGTATCCATACTGCTACGGCAGAAAAAAGGGGAATAAATTATTTGCAGTATTCTGTCGGAAGTGCGGCATATACAGCAGCACATGTTACCAGATCCTGCTTCCAGGTCATTTCATTCGGAGCGTGAGCCTGTGCCTCTGCGCCAGGTCCGAATCCGATGCAGGGGATTCCGTTTCTTCCCATGATGGAAACGCCGTTGGTGGAGAAAGTCCACTTGTCTGTCAGAGGACGTGCCTGACGCATTTCCAGAGTATCAGCAGCGCCGATTCTCTGATCGCCGTAGAGTCCCTTGTAAGCAGCTTCCAGAGCCTTCGTTACCTTGTGGTCCTTCGGGATCGCCCATGTCGGGAAGTAGCATTCGATCTCATATACGCATCCTGTGTAGGAAGGACGGTCGTAGTTGTACATGGAAACCACAACGTCGTCTCCGTATTTCTTCACGCTCGGCAGCGCGCGGATCTCGTCCAGGCAGCTCTCCCAGGTCTCGCCGAAGGTCATACGGCGGTCCAGAGATACCGCGCAGGAGTCAGCAACCGCACAGCGGCTCGGGGAGGTATAGAAGATCTGGGATACGGTTACAGTACCGCGTCCAAGGAAACGAGCCTCTTCCCAGTCCGGATTGTACTTTTCATCCAGCATCTTTACAAGACCCTTGATCTCGGTTCCGTCTTCCGCATCATTTTCATTCAATGCGCGAATATCCTGGAGGATGTCCGCCATCTTGTAGATTGCGTTGTCACCGCGCTCCGGAGCAGAACCGTGGCAGGAAACACCCTTCACGTCCACACGGATCTCCATACGTCCTCTCTGTCCGCGGTAGATTCCGCCGTCTGTAGGCTCTGTGGAAACAACAAATTCCGGGCGAACCTTGTCTTCGTTGATGATGTACTGCCAGCAAAGTCCGTCGCAGTCCTCTTCCTGAACAGTTCCTACAACCATGATCTTGCAGCCTTCCGGGATCAGGTCCATGTCCTTCATGATCTTTGCGCCGTATACTGCAGATACGATACCGCCGCACTGATCAGACACGCCGCGTCCGCCGATCTCGGTCTCGTTCTCATAGCCCTCGTAGGGATCAAAGTTCCAGTTCTCGATATTGCCGATTCCTACGGTGTCGATGTGTGCATCATATGCGATGATCTTGTCGCCAGTTCCCATGTAGCCGATCACATTTCCCTGGGGATCGATCTGAACCTCGTCGAATCCAACCTTCTTCATCTCAGCAGCGATGGTGTCGATGTGAGCCTTCTCGTCGCAGCTCTCGCCCGGGTTCTTTACGATGGCGCGCAGGAACGCGGTCATATCCTTCTCATATCCCTGGGCAGCTTCCTTAATCTTGTCAAAATCAAACATGTTTTTATCCTCCTTATAATATGAAAAATGTATGCTTGCTATATCCGGAACAGAAGAGGGAGCTTCTGTCCGGTCTGCTGCATGATAATTACGATTTACAATCTCTTATAAATCTGCGAAAACTTCCTTATCTGATCCGCATAAACCTTCCCATGTGATCTCACGGAAACGGTCCGGATCTGTGTCGCCTTCGGATGATACAAGCAATACTTCGGAATTTTCATCCAGCTTCAATGCTTCCTTCAGATCCTTGTATTCCGGCTTGGTCATCAGCGCATGTACCAGCCCCATGGTGACAGATCCTGATTCTCCGGAGATCACCTGCGGATCACCCTTTAACGGAGCCGCATAGATCCGTGTGCCGTTTGCGCTTACCCAGTCAGGGCAGGAAACGAATGCATCTGCATGGTTCCGTAAGATGTCCCAGGATACCGTGTTGGCTTCTCCGCATGCCAGGCCTGCCATGATGGTGAACATATCGCCGGTCACATCCACGCGGCTTCCGTCCTTCTGCATTGCGGAGCGATAGAGGCAGTCAGCAGCATTGGCTTCGCAAACGACCATGACCGGAGGATTTTCTTTGAAACGGTTGGCAAAGAAACCGATCACCGCGCCTGCAAGGGAACCAACGCCGGCCTGGATAAAGATGTGGGTCGGACGGCATCCGTCGTCTGCGAGCTGACGGTCTGCTTCCAGGGCAAGTGTTCCATATCCCTGCATGATCCAGGTCGGGATTTCCTCATAGCCTTCCCATGCGGTATCCTGAATGATCACGCCGTGTTCCGTATTTTCCGCTTCCTTCGCTGCCATGCGGACACATTCGTCATAGTTCAGTTCTTCGATGGTAACCGTAGCATTTTCCTTGGCGATGTTGTTCAGACGGGTCTGGGTGGAACCCTTGGGCATCCTTACGGTACATTTCTGTCCCAGCTTGTTGGCAGCCCAGGCAACTCCGCGGCCGTGATTTCCGTCTGTAGCAGTGAAGAATGCGGCCTGGCCGAACTCTTCTCTCAGCTTTTCAGAGGTCAGTACATCGTAAGGGATCTCGCTCACATCCTTGCCGGTCTGCTGCGCGATATATCGTGCGATGGCGTAAGAACCTCCCAGAACTTTGAATGCGTTCAGGCCGAAGCGGTAGGACTCATCCTTTACATAAAGGCGTTTTAGACCAAGGTAATCAGCCAGCTTGGATAAACGGGTCAGAGGGGTGACTTCATACTGCGGAAAACTTTTATGGAAGCTATTTGCCTTTGACATCTCTTCCATAGACATGTTCCGGACCTGTGTATCATCGCTTTTGGCAATGTGATTCAGAGTCCATTTTAACTGTTTCTCTGTGCTGCTCATGTTTCAAATTCTCCTTTATTATATTTTATGATTACTTGTTGATGTCTACATAGCTGTAGAGTGTATATTTGGAGATGTCAAAGTATTTTGCTACTTTGTCTCCGGACTTGGTGATGAGGAAGGCGCCTGCATCATTCAGGAAATTGATCGCCTTGATCTTGTCATCCTTCGTCATAAGGGGGACGGGAATCCCGACCAGTGCAACGGACTGTTCGATCAGTTCATCCAGAAGCTTGCTCACATCGTGAGTAATGACATTGGGTGAAGCAGCGGCCTGCGGCTCTTCGCAGCTGACCAGCGCATGTATGCTGTTCTCAAGCGATAGAAGAGCGGTGATATCATAATTAATAGAAAATATGTAGCAGGGCCTGCCGTCATCATCGTGAATGTAAATGGTGCTGGACTTCAGGATCCGTCCGTTTTCCGTCCGGGTCAGATAAGCCAGCTTATCCTTCAATGGTTCACTCTGGTGCCGGATGGCATTGAGTACGGCTACGGAAGGTCCGTCGCCGATCTTGCGTCCGGTGAGTCCGCCGTTCTCAATATGTACGATGGTATGCTCAAGGGAGTCACCAGTCAGATCGTGAACCACGATCTCGCAGTCCTTTCCAAATTGTGCCGCAAGCCCGGCCGCGATCTGCTTCAACATATCTAACCTGGAAATATTCATTTTCATTCCTCCTTCCTTATATATATGCATTGGAAATACCGGGCTGTTATTTCAAGCTCTATTGGTCTCTCTAAAAAACATCATATCACAAATTTTCAAAAAATCAAGAGGAAAACAAAAAATTTTTAAGAAACAAAAAAATTTTTATTTTGCTTGTGTTTTGAGCAGATTGATGTTATTATAGAATCAACGGAAGTGAAAATTGTTTAATGTGCATGAATTGGACCGGAGGCAAAAGTTTAGATATTATTACTTTTGCATAGCAGACAGACATCTGGTCTGCTGATCCAAAGGGACACAGGGAAACTGCTTATGCCGGCGTCTGCTCCATGCCGGCTGGCAGTTATTATGGCAGATAACAGTGGAAGCTTCTTAATCATATAGAAATGACATGCAAAATTTTTAAGAAAGAAGGAGAGAAAAGAAAAAGACATGAGTAAAGAAGAATCAGGCGCGATCTCACAGGAATTATTCCGAATTGACGGAAGGCCTTCCATATCACAGGCACTTCCGTTGGCTATGCAGCATGTGGTGGCAATGATCGTAGGATGTGTGACACCGGCGATCATCGTAGCTGGAGTGGCGGGACTTTCACCGGCGGATTCAGTCATATTGATCCAGGCGGCGCTGGTGATGTCAGCGCTGACCACGTTCATTCAGCTGTTTCCGCTGATCAAGAACGGGCCTATTTCCCTGGGGTCCGGACTTCCGGTCATTATGGGCATTAGTTTCGCTTATGTGCCTACCATGCAGGCCATCGCAGGGGATTTTGATGTGGCGACGATCCTGGGGGCGCAGATTGCAGGCGGTATCGTTGCGATCATCGTGGGAGTTTTTATCAAGCAGATCCGGAGGTTTTTTCCACCGCTGATCACCGGCACGGTGGTATTCGCAATCGGTCTTTCCCTGTATCCGACGGCCATAAACTATATGGCAGGAGGCACGGGGAGTGAGCAGTATGGTTCCTGGCAGAACTGGCTGATCGCCATCATCACGCTGATCGTGGTGACTGCACTGAATCATTACGGAAAGGGAATCTGGAAATTATCTTCCATATTAATAGGAATTGTTGTGGGATATGCCGTGGCGTTGGCATTTGGAATGGTGAACTTTTCCTCTGTGGCGTCGGCTTCCATGTTTCAGCTTCCCAGACCGCTTCATTTCGGCATTACATTTGAAGCTTCATCCTGTGTGGCCATCGGTGTGTTGTTTGCTATCAATTCCATCCAGGCCATCGGCGACTTTTCCGCAACTACGACGGGCGGTCTGGACAGGATGCCCACAGACGAAGAATTGAACGGCGGTATCGTGGCATACGGCATCAGCAATATCTTCTGCGCGTTCTTCGGAGGGCTTCCCACTGCTACATACAGCCAGAATGTGGGAATCGTGGCTTCCACAAAAGTAGTGGCAAAGAGAGTATTTGCCATGGCGGCAGGTATACTGCTGGTAGCAGGCCTGATCCCGAAGTTTTCCTCGCTGCTGACGACGATCCCGTCCTGCGTGCTCGGCGGAGCCACCGTATCCGTATTCGCGTCCATCGCAATGACCGGTGTAAAGCTGATCACGGCATCTCCGATGAATTACAGGAATACGACGATCGTCGGTCTTGCCATTGCCCTGGGAATGGGGATCACCCAGGCAAATGCGGCGCTGGCAGCTTTCCCGGCATGGGTAACTACCATATTCGGAAAATCCCCGGTAGTGCTGGCTACCATCGTAGCGATCCTTTTGAACTTGGTACTTCCGAAAGACATGGACCTGACGCCGGCAGAGAAAAAGCTGGATTAAGATTCAGAGCGGCAGCAATATAAAAAATAATACAATAAAGCTAAAAAATAAAAATTTATTATAAAGGAGGCGGCATTATGCTGATCATAGGAAATGGTAAGGTGATTACCAGAGACAGCAATCTTCCATATCTGGAAAATGGAGCGGTTGCGATTGAAGGAACAAAGATTGTCAAGGTAGGTGCGGAGAAGGACTTGAAGGAAGCTTATCCGGAAGCAGAGTATATTGATGCGAAGAAGGGCCTGATCATGCCTGCGTTCATCAATACTCACGAGCACATCTACAGCGCCATGGCAAGAGGATTCAGTATCAAAGGCTACAATCCGAAGGGATTTTTGGATATCCTGGACGGACAGTGGTGGACCATTGACCGGCATCTGACGTTGGAACAGACGAAGTACAGCGCGGTGGATACCATGATCTCCTGCATCCGCAACGGTGTGACTACCATCTTCGACCATCATGCAAGCTTCGGCCATATCAAGGACAGCCTGTTCACCATCGCAGACGTGGCGAAGGAGCTGGGCGTGCGTTCCTGCCTGTGCTACGAAGTATCTGACAGAGACGGCATGGATAAGGCAAGGGAAGCGGTCATGGAAAATGCGGAATTTATCCGCTACGCATTGAAGGATGATTCGGATATGCTCGCTGGTATGATGGGAATGCATGCTCAGTTTACGATCTCAGATGCGACCATGGAGCTGGCGGCGGCCAACAAGCCGGACGAGGTGGGCTACCATATCCACGTAGCAGAGGGCATCGAAGACCTGCATGACTGTCTGAAGAAGTACGGAAAGCGGATCGTAGACCGGCTCATGGACTGGAATATCCTGGGAGAAAAGACGCTGTTGGGACACTGCATTTATATCAATTCCCATGAGATGGACCTGGTGAAGGATACCAACACCATGGTCGTACATAATCCGGAATCCAACATGGGCAATGCCTGCGGATGCCCGCCCACCATGGAACTGGTGCACAGGGGAATCCTGGCAGGTCTGGGAACCGACGGCTATACCCACGATATGACGGAGTCCTACAAAGTGGCAAATGTGCTCCACAAGCATCACCTGTGCGACGCCAACGCGGCGTGGGGCGAGGTGCCCAAGATGCTGTTCGAGAACAACGCGGCCATCGCCAACCGTTACTTCAAGGCTCCTCTGGGTGTTTTAAAGGAAGGGGCGGCAGCGGATGTGATCGTCGTAGATTATAACCCGCCCACACATCTGGATGAGAACAACATCAACGGACATATCCTGTTCGGCATGACCGGAAGGGATGTGGTGACCACAGTCGGCAACGGAAAAGTCCTGATGAAAGACCGGGAAGTGAAAGTGATCGATGTGGAAGAAGCTATGGCAAAATGCAGGGAATCCTCTGCAAAGCTGTGGAAGAGTATCAACGGATAATATCAATTAAGAGACTAAAACGTATCAGGAGGAAAAGAAAATGAGTGATATTATGAGCTGCATGCCATTCGAACAGTTATTAAACTGGGTTCGGACTGAGCATGACGAAAAAGGAACTGTATTCGGAGTACACAGCCCCTACACTGCAGATCAGGGAAAGGCACAGACCATCTTCGGACGGAAGCTGGAGACGCCGATCGGCCCGGCGGCAGGCCCCAACAGCCAGCTGGCGCAGAACATCGTGGCATCTTACTATGCAGGAAGCCGTTTCTTCGAATTGAAGACCGTACAGATCATGGACGGCGCAGAGCTTGCAGCATGTGTCAACAAGCCATGTATCCTGGCGGAGGATGAGTGCTACAACTGTGAGTGGTCCACAGAACTGTATGTTCCCCAGGCCCAGGACGAATATATCAAGGCCTGGTTCCTGCTTGCTTTTGTGGCAAAGGAATACGGGCTGGGAAGTATGGACGGCTACCAGTTTAACATCAGTGTGGGCTACGATCTGAAAGGGATCAAGTCCGAGAAGATCGACACATTTATCAACAACATGATGAACGCAGAGCAGACAGAGGCCTTTCAGAAATGTAGGGAAGTGCTCCTTGCCCATGCAGGGGACTTCAAGAATGTCACGAAGGAAGATATTGAAGGAATCTCCCCGCTGATCTGCAATTCGGCGACCATCTCCACCCTCCACGGATGCCCGCCCCAGGAGATCGAGAGTATTGCCACCTATCTTCTGACAGAGAAGAAGATCAACACATTTATCAAATGCAACCCGACACTTTTAGGATATGAGTTCGCACGGGAGACCATGGACAAAATGGGATATGACTATGTGGCGTTCGGAAGGTTCCATTTTGACGACGACCTGCAGTATGCGGATGCAGTTCCGATGCTCCAGAGACTGATGAAGCTCTCCGGCGAGCAGAATCTGGAGTTTGGCGTGAAGATCACCAATACCTTCCCGGTAGATGTGAAGGCTAATGAACTGCCAAGCGAAGAGATGTATATGTCCGGAAAATCCCTGTATCCGCTCTCCCTTTCCGTGGCGGCAAAGCTTTCCAGAGACTTTGACGGGAAGCTTCGGATCGCATATTCCGGCGGAGCAGACGCGTTTAATATCGATAAGATCATAGGAACCGGAATCTGGCCGGTAACGGTGGCGACAACGATCTTAAAGCCAGGCGGATATCAGAGGCTGAAACAGATGGCAGAGGGTCTGGATGCTATGGGTGTGAAGCCATTCGAAGGGATTGACGTGAAGGCGCTGAACCAGCTGGCGGAAGAGGCAGTCAATGATCCTCACCATGTAAAACCCGCGAAGCTTCCGATATCCAGAAAGTCCAAAGAGAGAGTTCCGCTTCTGGACTGCTACACGGCTCCCTGTGAGGATGCATGTCCCATCCATCAGGAGATCACGACCTATGTGCGGCTTGCAGGAGAAGGAAAATACGAAGAGGCATTGAAGGTGATCCTGAACAAGAATGCGCTGCCGTTCATCACAGGAACCATCTGTGCTCACGGCTGCCAGAGCCACTGCAACCGGAACTTCTATGAGACGCCGGTTCAGATCCGGGATACCAAGCTGGAATGCGCAAAGAAGGCGTTTGACGCAGTGATCGGTACGGTCGCTCCCACTGGAAGCTGCGGTAAGAAAGCAGCGGTTGTAGGCGGCGGCCCCTCCGGTATGGCTGCAGCATATTATCTGGCAAGGGCAGGCGCGGACGTGACGATCTATGAGAAGCGCGATAAGCTGGGCGGCGTAGTCAGCGCAATCATTCCGGATTTCCGGATCGACGACAGCGTGATCGACAAGGATGTATCCCTGCTTCGGAAACTGGGCGTGAAGATTCTGACCAATACGGAGGCGCCGGCCGTAGCAGAACTGAAGAAAGAGTATGACGGTGTGGTCCTGGCAGTTGGCGCCTACAAACGGGGAGAACTGAAGCTGGAAGGCGGCGAGGCTGTAAATGCGCTGGCATTCCTGGAAGATTTCAATGCAAAGCAGGGTAAGGTAGACCTTGGAAAAAATGTAGTCGTGATCGGCGGCGGAAATACGGCTATGGATACCGCAAGGGCGGCGAAGCGCTGCGACGGCGTGGAGCATGTGTACCTGGTATACCGCAGGACCAAGCGCTATATGCCTGCAGATGAGCATGAACTGCTGCTGGCTGTCGAAGACGGCGTAGAGTTCAAAGAACTCCTGGCTCCGGTGAAGCTGGAAGGCGGCAGCCTGACCTGCAAGGTAACACGGCTTGGCGAGCGGGACGCTTCCGGACGTGCCGGGGTCGTGGAGACAGACGAGACCGTTTCCATTCCGGCAGATACCGTGATCGCGGCAGTGGGTGAAAAAGTTCCTACAGATTACTACGAAGCAAACGGGCTGAATGTGGATGAACGCGGACGTGTGAAGGTGAGCAAGACTCTGGAAAGCAGCGTGGAAGGAGTCTATGTAGTCGGCGACGGTCTGTTCGGACCTTCCCTGGTCGTGAAGGGAATGGGAGAGGCTATGACAGCCGCGGAAGCGATCGCAGGCGTGCCGGTGACAGGAGATATGAGTACACCGGCAGATGCAAAAGCCATTTATCAGAAGAAGGGGATCCTTGCGGAGCCAGGATGCGGCAAAGAGGCTGACCGCTGCCTTGGCTGTTCAACGGTTTGCGAAAACTGCGTGGACGTATGCCCGAACCGTGCAAATATCTCTGTCAAAGTACCGGGAATGGCGAAGGCACAGGTCATCCATGTGGACTATATGTGTAATGAATGCGGCAACTGTAAGGTATTCTGCCCGTATGCAAGTGCACCGTACCTTGATAAATTCACGTTATTTGCAGGTGAAAAGGATATGGCGGACAGCAAAAACGACGGATTTGCCGTACTGAACCGGGAGGAACTGACCTGCAAGGTACGCTTCCTGGGTACAGAGCACACCTGGAAGAAGGGGCAGGAAACGAAAGTACCGGAAGGACTGCAGAGACTTATCGAAGCAGTGTGCGCGGATTACAGTTATCTGCTTTAAAAGCCGGGAATACAATGAAGAAATGAGAAAGAACGGGGCCATGCACGGGAGCAGAAGGGAAGCTCCCGGGTATGGCTGCCGCAGCATCAGCGTTGCTGTTTACAGATCATGAGAAAGGCCGTATGATGGGTGTAAAACACAAAGAGAGGCGGATAAAAAAATGAAGATCTTAATCAAGGGAGCCGGGGATCTGGCTACAGGAATCGCGTATGAATTTTGGCTTGCAGGCCATCAGGTCTTAATGACAGACATCGAAGTCCCTCTGGCCGTGAGAAGGACGGTATCATTTTCCAGGGCGGTGTATGAGGGATCTGCCCGGGTGGAACAGGCAAAAGGAGTCCTGGTCCGGAATCTGGAAGAGGCTCTGGAGGTTATAAAGGCAGGCGATATTGCAGTGATCGTAGATGAACAGGCAGAGATCCGTGAGGAATACAGGCCGGACATTCTGATCGACAGCATCATGGCGAAGAAAAACCTAGGTACCCGAATCGGGGATGCGCCTGTGGTGATCGGGATCGGTCCCGGATTTACGGCTGGAACCGACTGCCATTACGTGATCGAGACCCAGAGGGGCCCGTCTCTCGGACAGGTGATCCGGGAGGGCAGCGCCATTCCCAATACGGGAATCCCTGGAGAAATCGCAGGATATACCGTGGAACGCCTGATCAGGGCATCGGCATCCGGAGTCATGGAACCGGCAGCCCGGATCGGAGATCTGGTAAAGAAAGGGCAGATGGTTGCAGTGACCGGAGGCGTTCCGGTCTATGCACAGATGTCAGGAATTGTCCGGGGAATGCTCCAGGAAGGTGTGCAGGTGGAAAAAGGGCTGAAGATCGGAGATATTGATGCGCGGGAGAATAAGGAATACTGCGTCACCATATCTGACAAAGCAAGAAAGATCGGAAAAGGCGCCTTGGAGGCGGCTTTTGGGAAAGAATGAGATCCTACATGAAAAAAATCCAGCTGTGCGGTTGGAAAATTTAAAAAAGAAGGTGAGATTTGAAAATGTATACATTCGTAGTGAATGGAAAAACGGTGAAAACGGATAAAAAGCAGTCTCTGCTCCGGTTTCTCCGGGATGAGCTGCACCTGACCTCCGTCAAAGACGGCTGCAGCCAGGGGGCCTGCGGCGCCTGTACCGTGATCATAGACGGGGCTGTGTGCAAAGCCTGTGTTCCCACAACGGACCGGCTCGAAGGCAGACAGATCCTGACTGTGGAGGGATTAAGCCAATGGGAATCCGAAGTCTTTACCTATGCATACGGTGAGGCGGGAGCGGTACAGTGTGGCTTTTGCATTCCGGGCATGGTGATGTGCACGAAGGCGCTTCTGGACGTAAATCCGGATCCCACCGAGGATGAGATTAAATATGCCCTGCGTAATAATTACTGCCGCTGTACCGGGTATGTGAAGATCATCGCCGCGGTGAAGCTTTCCGCAAAGATCCTCCAGGAAGGCGTGATCCCCGGAAAGAGCGCGGATGACTGGAAGGTAGGTTCCCGCGTACACCGTCTGGATGTGGAAGAAAAGGTGCTGGGCTACGGCAAGTACCCGGATGATTTTTATAAGGAAAATATGTGCTGCGGCTCGGCTCTTCGAAGCAAATATCCAAGAGCCAGGGTACTCTCGATTGATACATCCAAAGCGAAAGCACTGCCTGGTGTGATTGCGGTTCTGACAGCGGAGGATATTCCGGGAGAGAACAAGATCGGTCATCTCAAGCATGACCAGTATACCATGATCCCGGTGGGCGGACTGACCCATTACCTGGGAGACGCCGTTGCGCTGGTGGCCGCGGAGGACATGGAGACCGTAGAAAAAGCGAAAAAGCTTATCAAGGTAGAGTACGAGGTCCTTCCTATGGTACATAATATCGAGGAAGCCGCCGCTGCGGACGCGCCAAAAGTATTTGACGAGGAAGAGTCCAATGTACAGGCATACAAGCATGTGAGCCGCGGAAATGCGGAAGAAGCGATCCGGAATGCGAAGCATGTGATCACCCAGCACTTCGAGACTCCCTGGACGGAGCATGCGTTTTTAGAGCCGGAGTGCGCGGTGGCCTACATCGATGAGGACGGCGATGTGATGGTCATTTCCACGGACCAGGATGCTTACTGCACTTTCCGGGAATGCAGCCTGATGTTGGGGACGGACAAAGTAAAAGCGGAAAACGCACTGGTAGGCGGCGGATTCGGCGGTAAGGAGGACATGACGGTGCAGCATCATGCGGCATTGATCGCGTACCATACCAGGCGACCGGTAAAGGTCCGGCTGACCAGAGCAGAGTCTCTGCTGATCCATCCGAAGCGGCATCATTTTGTGATGGACTTTACCATGGGTTGTGACGAGAACGGAAAGATCCTGGGTGTTAAGGCAAAGGTAGCCTCGGATACAGGAGCATTTGCTTCCCTGGGAGGCCCGGTGCTGGAACGTGCCTGCACCCATGCGGCAGGACCCTATGCCTATGAGAATTTTGAAATTGAAGGAACCGCATACTATACAAACAATCCGCCGGCGGGAGCATTCCGCGGGTTCGGCGTGACCCAGACCTGCTTTGCCACGGAGACTCTGTTAAATATGATGGCGGATGAGATCGGGATCACCCCATGGGAGATCCGCTACCGCAATGCCATCCGTCCGGGAGGCGTGCTGCCCAACGGACAGATCGTGGACGAATCCACCGGACTGGTGGAGACGTTAGAGGCGGTAAAGGAGGAGTACGAAAGTGCGAGAGCGGCCGGAAAACCGGTCGGATTGGCCTGCGCCATGAAGAATGCCGGCGTCGGCGTTGGAATCCCGGATACGGGCCGTGTCAAGTTGATCATCGAGGCGGATCACAAGCTGCATATCTATGCGGGCGCATCCTGCATCGGCCAGGGCCTGGGAACCGTTCTGGTGCAGATGGTAGTCAGCAGTACGGACCTGAAACGTGAGGACATTGTCTATGAACGCAGCAATACCTGGATCGCGCCGGATTCCGGAACCACCTCCGGCTCCAGGCAGACGCTGATCACCGGAGAGGCATGTATGCGTGCCTGCCGCAAATTCATGGAAGCGAAAGGCGGCGCAAAGACACTGGCAGACATGGTGGGACAGGAGTTCTACGGGGAATATCTGGCAAAGACAGATCCCCTTGGGGCAGATGTGCCCAACCCGGTATCCCACGTGGCTTACGGATATGCGACCCAGATGTGCATCCTGGATTCCAAAACCGGGAAGATCGAGAAGATCACAGCGGCCCACGACGTAGGAAAGGCCGTGAACCCGCTGTCCTGTGAAGGACAGATCGAGGGCGGCGTGGTCATGTCCATGGGATTTGCCCTGCGGGAAAAATATCCTATCGACGAAAACTGCAAGCCTGTCGAGAAATTTGGTGCGCTGGGTCTGTTCCGTGCCCATGAGATCCCGGAGATCGAGGCAATCGTGATCGACAAGCCGGGATTGGATGTGGCCTATGGTGCCATCGGCATCGGAGAGATCACCAGCATTCCGACGGCGCCGGCGATCACAGACGCATACTATCGGCTGGACGGAGAGCGCAGATACAGCCTGCCTATCTCCGGCACGCCATATAACAAGGAGGGATGAGCATGGCAGTAAAAAAGAAATTCCCCTACCGAGCGGCAGTGGTGGCATGTAACGGAGTCTGCGCCGCAAGCGCCGTATCAAAATGCAGGTATGGCTGTGTGGGCTGTGGAAACTGTGCGTCGGTCTGTAAGTTCGGCGCCATTACACTGAATGAAAACGGCGTGGCAGTGGTGGACGAGGAAAAATGTATTGCCTGCGGCATGTGTGTGCGTGCCTGCCCGCAGGAGATCATCCATCTCCATGAATGCGCCAATTATATTGTAGTAAGATGTGCCAATGAGGACAAAGGAAAGGAAGCAAGAGAAGTCTGTCCTGTAAGCTGCATTGGCTGCGGGATCTGTGAAAAGACCTGTACGGCGGAAGCAATCCGGGTGGTTGATAACCATGCGGTGATCGACGAATCACTGTGCCTGAGCTGCGGCATGTGCGCAATGAAATGTCCGCGCCATGCGATCACAGACTTACGAGGGATCCTGACAGAAAGATAAAGAGAAAAAAGAGTCCTGCCAAACGGATGATATGTTGGTTTGGCAGGGCTCTTTTCATTTTGCAGGAAATCTGGTCACGCGCTGATCTCGCTGAGATACCGATAGATGGTCGCATTAGAGCAGGAGAACTTCCTGGCGACGAAGGAAACCGCTCCCTTAAGCTGGAAGAGGCCCTGTTCATTGAGCTGTTCGACGATCTCCCTCCGTTCAAACTGGTTCAGCCGGTCTACCGGAGTCCCCAGGGAGGCCGTGGCATCGTCAAAGATCTTCTGCATCAGTGCAGGGATATCCATAGAGAAGTTCTCCGTGATCGCCGCAGAGCTTTCCTGGAGAGCAGGATTTTCCATGGGCCGCTGGAGCAGGGGCTGCGTATAGGCCGGATGTTGCTCCAGATAGGATTCCGGATGAATGATAGACAGCATTTTTTCCGTAAGTTCCTTGTAACGCCAGTCGTCGAAATTAATACATAAAAGTCCGATAGGCCTGTTCTCCTCATCCCGGATGAACATCGTGGAGGAGCGGAGAATATGCCCGTTGGGGGCGATTCCCCTGTAGTTGCTCAAAAAATCGTCTGTCTCATACGCCCTGGAGGAAAGCATGCGAAGCGCTGCATCAGTCAGAGGCCCTCCGGCCTTCCGGCCGCTGATGTGTCCGTTGGCGATCGCGGCGATCGCGAAATCTTTGGAACTCAGGTCATGCAGAACCACTTCATAATCCGGGCCAAGCGCTTTCCCAAGAAATTCAACAAGTATGGTATAATGCTGAAGGATGTCAGAACTCATAAACTTTCCCCATTTCTATACTAAATTCTATTTCAGTTACTTCTATTATTACATGTTATCTTCCTAAATTCAATAAAAAAGTCAACGTACAAAAAAATTTTTGTTAGGTAAATGGGATATTGCTTGACACGTGCCAGGAGCAGTGATAAAATATTTTTATCGCAAGAAAAGAAATTTATAGAAGGAGAATTGACCATGAAGACAATTTTAAACACAGACAATGCACCAAAGGCAATCGGACCGTATTCCCAGGGTATCAATACAGGCAACCTGATGTTCCTTTCCGGACAACTTCCTATCGTTCCGTCCGAGGGCAAGATCGTAGCGCAGGATATCGAAGGCCAGACAAAGCAGTCCCTAGAGAACGTGAAGTCCATTCTGGAATCCGCAGGCTGCACCATGGACAATGTAGTAAAGACAACGGTATTTTTGAAGAATATTGCAGACTTCGGAAAGATGAACGAAGTATACAAGGGATTTTTCAGTGAGGGCAATTATCCGGCAAGATCCGCGTTCCAGGTAGCTGCACTTCCTCAGGATGCACTGGTAGAGATCGAAGTCGTTGCACTGAAAGACTGATCATGAATGTAGGCGCAGTGATCGATGCTGCCGGCAGACCCGCCGGTACAGCGGATTTTGGCCGGCCTGCGGAGACTGACAGCCTGAGGGCGGCCGAACGGGTAGCCGTGAATTTTCAGCGGGCGGGCATCAAAGATATCGTGGTGGTTACCGGATACCAGGCAGAGCAGGTGGAAAAGGCGCTCCGCCGCTTTGGCATCACGTTCCTTCGGAATGAAGGTTATGAATCCGCCCGGATACTCGATTCCGTCAAGCTGGGACTTGACTATCTGTGGGAGCGGTGCGGCAGGGTGCTGTTCTGTCCGGCGGATGTTCCGTTTTTTATGGAAGAAACAGTGAAGCTGCTTCTGGAAGCAGAGGGCGGTTCTGTCTTGCCTGTCTGCCGGGGGCAGTCCGGATATCCGGTCTGTATCGACCGTTTCGGAATCGAGGCACTTTTGGAGTACCGGGGTGACGAGGGAATTTTGGATGTTCTGGAAGCCGGGGGAAGGGAATTGATCCGCCTGGAGGTTCGGGATGAAGGCATATTTGCAGGCGCATATGCGGAAGAGGACGGTGTCCAGCTTGCCCGGATTCACCAGGAAAGTCTGATGCGCCCCCATGTGAAGGTCAGGCTGGCCGGTCGGAAGCCTTTTTTCGGCCCCGGGACAGTTACAGTGCTCAAACAGATCGACAGGCTGGGTTCCGTGAAGGAGGCCTGCAAAAAGACGAACATTTCCTACAGCAAGGGATGGAAGATCATCCATGCGGCGGAGGAAGAACTGGGCTACCAGATCGTAGGGCGTCAGCCGGGCGGAAAGAACGGCGGCGGTGCGTATCTGACGGAGAGAGGAAGCAAGATGCTCAGGCTGTTTGAGATTTATGAGCAGCAGGTGGAAGAAGCAGCATATGAGATTTACGATCAAATTTTTTTAAACAGCGAATTATTTTGAAAAAATAATCGAAACGATAATCAGGAGCGCCCGTATTTAAAATCAAACAGACGACGGGCAGGCAGACGACCAATCTGCCGGAGCAGATTGGTTCACACAGGAGAATTTTCATGAAGCTGATGAAGACAGAAGAGGCGGTGGGACAGATCCTCTGCCACGACATTACCCAGATCATCAAGGGGGTGACAAAGGATGCGGTGTTCCGCAAGGGACATATCATCCGGGAGGAGGACATTCCGGTGCTTTTGAGCGTGGGGAAGGACCACATTTATATCTGGGAAAATAACGAGAATATGCTCCACGAGAACGACGCGGCACAGATTCTCTGTGACATTTGCAAAAATGAACATATGCGCCCGTCGGAGGTGAAGGAAGGCAAGATCGAACTGACCGCCGAGTGCGGCGGGGTGTTCCGGGTGGATTCCGAAAAGCTGAACGCAGTCAATTCTCTGGGCGAGATGATGATCGCGGCACGGCACGGGAATTTTCCGGTGAAGGCAGGAGACAAGCTGGCAGGGACCAGGATCATTCCCCTCGTGATTGAAAAGGAGAAGATGGATAGGGCAAAAGAAGCGGCAGAGAACGGACCGATTTTTGAGATCCGGCCTTATCTGAAGAAAAAAGCGGGGATCGTGACCACCGGCAATGAGATCTTTTACGGGCGGATCCAGGACACTTTTACCCCGGTAATCGAGGAAAAGCTGTCGGAATATGATGTGGAACTCATCGGTCATGAGATCTGCGGCGACAGCCATGAGCACATCACGGCGGCTATCCGAAAGCTTCTGGACGCGGGAGCGGATCTGATTCTGTGCACAGGCGGCATGAGCGTGGACCCGGATGACAGGACTCCTCTTGCAATCCGCAATTCCGGGGCAAGGATCGTCACCTACGGCGCTCCGGTACTGCCGGGAGCCATGTTTCTCCTGGCCTATTATGGGGAACAGAACATCCCGGTCATGGGGCTGCCGGGATGCGTCATGTATGCAAAACGGACGGTATTTGACCTGGTGCTCCCCAGGATCATGACAGGGGAAGTGCTGGAAAAAGAAGACCTGGACCGGCTTGGAGAAGGCGGCTTGTGTCTGTCCTGCCCGGTATGTACGTTCCCCAACTGCAGTTTTGGAAAATAGGACCCTGCCTAAGGCAGCGGAAATCGAGCAGCATCCATGCTGCTCTGCAGAAAAAAACAAAAAGGATAAGATGTGTGGAATGAAAGACCAATATCAGAGAGTTGTTGATTATATCAGAATATCCGTGACCGACCGGTGCAACTACCGATGCCAGTATTGCATGCCCCGGGAGGGTGTGGAGCCGATGCCCCACAGTGAGGTCATGACCTATGACGAGATCTTACGTGTCGCGAAGGCGGCTGCCGGGGCGGGGATCACGAAGGTGAAGATTACCGGAGGGGAGCCTCTGGTACGTAAAGGCGTCTGCGGGCTGATCCAGAATATCCGGAGAGTCCCGGGGATCGAGTCCGTTACGATCACGACCAATGGGGCGCTTTTGTGCAGGTTTCTGCCGGAACTGGCAGCGGCCGGAGTCACGGGGATCAATGTCAGCCTGGACACCCTGGATAAGGACAAATTTCACCGGCTGACCCGGAGGGGAGACTTTTCCGAGGTCTGGGAGGGCATCCGTCAGACAATCCTGGCGGGAATTCCGGTGAAGGTGAACTGCGTTCCTATGGTGGGAATCAACGAGGATGAGCTTGTGGACATGGCGGCCCTGGCGTGGAAATACCCGATCACGGTCCGCTTTATCGAAATGATGCCCATCGGCCTGGGGGTAGGCTATACGGCGGTGACCCAGGATGAGATCAAAAAATTGCTGGAAACACAGTTCGGTTATATGGAACTGGTGAAGGAGTCTGTGGGAAATGGACCGGCAGTCTATTATCAGCTTCCTGAGTTTCGCGGGAAGATCGGGTTTATCAGCGCTCTGAGCCGGAAGTTCTGCAGATTCTGCAACCGGATCCGGGTAAAGGCGGACGGGACCTTGAAGCTGTGCCTGAATTATGAGGGGCATATCAATTTGAAGCAGGAAATGAGAAACGGGATTGATGATAAGGAACTGCAGCAGCTTCTGCAGGACTGTATTTTCATGAAGCCCAAATGCCATGATTTTCCAAGCAGGGCATGGCCCGCTGCGGAGGGCATCGTGCCCGGGATATTCGGGAAAGGCGATTCGCCGGAGGCGCGGGCGAAAGGGATTCTGCAGGAAACACACAACATGGCGCAGATCGGCGGCTGATTCGGATTGATATGGCAGAAAATTGGAGGTTCACATGGGAATTGTTAAGGCGGTCTGTATCAGTGAAAGACGGGGGATTGAAAAGAAAAATGTAAACTCGGCGGAATTTGTAGAGGGCTTCGGAATCCGCGGAGACGCTCACGGCGGGAACTGGCACAGACAGGTCAGCCTCCTGTCTGCGGAGCGGATCGAAGCATTTAATAAAAAAGGCGCAGATGTGGGACACGGGGCTTTCGGTGAAAACCTGGTGGTAGACGGCTTTGATTTCAGAGCGCTTCCGGCAGGAACCACATTTCAGTGCAATGACGTTGTTCTGGAGATGACTCAGATCGGAAAGGAATGCCACACACACTGCCGGATCTATCAGAAGATGGGAGAATGCATCATGCCCACGCAGGGCGTATTTGCCCAGGTGCTGCACGGCGGGACCATTTCTGTAGGAGACGAGATGCGGATCATTGAGAAGGCGGATACCCGTTATACCGCCGCAGTAGTGACATTGAGCGATAAAGGCGCAGCAGGCGGGCGGGAGGATACCAGCGGCCCCTGCATCTGTGAAATGCTGCAGGAGGCAGGATATCGTGTGGTGGAGCGGCTCCTGCTGCCGGATGAACAGGCACGGATCGAGCAGGAACTGACCCGGCTTTCGGACGGCAGACAGGTGAATCTGATCCTGACCACAGGCGGGACCGGATTCTCAGAGCGGGACAGGACACCGGAAGCTACCATGGCGGTAGCCACGAGAAACGCACCGGGAATCGCAGAGGCAATCCGGATGCACTCCCTGTCCATTACGGGAAGGGCGATGCTGGGAAGGGGCGCATCGGTGATCCGCAACGGGACGCTGATCGTCAATCTGCCGGGGAGCAGGAAAGCAGTGAAAGAAAGCCTGGAATATATCCTGCCCCATCTGGAACACGGGATCCAGATCCTGACCGGGGATGGGGCGGAGTGCGGCGGAAAAGGATGATGAAAGGACGGGGAATGCAATGATGCTGAAAAAAGCGGTAAGAGGACTGCTCACAGCTATGGCGGTCTCAGGCCTGCTCATGGGATGCGGCAGAGGTCCGGCAGGAGAGACAGAGCAAGATACAGAGATCCAGGTGTTTATTGCGGCCAGCCTGAATACCGTTATGACAGAGCTTGCGGAAGAATTTAACGAAATTCATCCGGAGATAAAGATTACGTATAACGCGGACAGCTCCGGAACACTGCTGACTCAGATCGAGGAAGGGTATGCGTGCGACCTGTTCTTTTCGGCGGCCCAGAAGCAGATGGACCAGTTGGAGGCGGACGGCCTTGCAGTGGAGGGCACACGGGCCGATGTGGTCAACAACCAGGTGGCAGTAGTCACACGGAAAGACAGCGGCACGCAGGTGACAGGGCTTGACAGTCTGGAGAAGGCGGAGAGCATTGCGCTGGCAGGCGGAAGCGTTCCGGCCGGAAGATATACACGGCAGGCGCTGGTAAACCTGGGAAAGCTGGAAGAAAGGGAGGATGCAGCCGGGATTACCACCGAAGAGATCTCACAGGCATTGGGCGGCGTGGAGATCAGCGAACAGGATAATGTGAGCAAGGTGCTGGCCGCGGTGATCGAAGGCTCCTGTGAGGTCGGGACCACGTATTATTCAGATACGTATGGATATGAGGACGATCTGGAGATCCTGGAAACCGTCAGCTATGAACTGACAGGAGATGTGATCTACCCCATCGCCCAGGTGGTCAATGAAGAGGCAGATGCGAAACAAAAGGCTGCCGCTGCAGAGTTTTTGGAATATATTTTGTCAGACGAAGCGAAGGCCGTGTTTGCGTCTTATTATTTTGATACGGATGTTTGAGGCAGGAGGGCGAAAATGGAAACGTTGACGGAGATATTGAGGGAACTGGATTGGAGTCCCTTGCTGATCTCGTTAAAGACCGGGGCTGCGGCGACGGTGATATCCTTTTTCCTGGGAATCTTTGCGGCAAGGAAGGCAGTCAGGTCTTCGCCCGGAAAAAAAGCCGTCCTGGACGGGATTCTCACTCTGCCCATGGTGCTGCCCCCTACGGCTGCAGGCTTTTTCCTACTTCTGCTGTTCAGCAGGAGGCGTCCTCTCGGCAGCTTCCTGTATGAAAGCTTTGATCTCAAGGTGGTACAGACCTGGCTGGGCTGTGTCATTGCGGCGACGATCATTGCGTTTCCCCTGATGTACCGCAACGCCCGGGCGGCCTTTGAGCAGATCGACGTCAACCTAGTCTATGCGGGACGAACCCTGGGAATGTCGGAAACACAGATTTTCTGGAAGGTGGTGATTCCTTCCGCAGGGCCGGGGATCGCGTCCGGCACGGTGCTGACCTTTGCCAGAGCGCTGGGGGAATACGGGGCCACGTCCATGCTTGCGGGAAATATCCCGGGCAAGACCGGAACGATCTCCCAGAAGATTGCCATGGTGATCCAGGATGGGGACTATCTGACGGCGGGGATCTGGGCAGGTGTGGTGATCGTGATCGCCCTGGTGATCATCATCCTGATGAATTTGATCTCCGGAAAGCGGATGAAAACGGTAAAGAGGTGGTAAATGCCGTCCGTTCAGATGCCGTGTGTATCCGTCGTCCGCAGCGCGGAGGAATTGCCGGGGCGGAGAGGGACGGATGTGCGTGCAGCCAGATGCAGTTTAGCGGGTGTGGCAGTGTGAAAATGCAGGAAAAAGAAAGGAGCCGGCAGGATGAGCCTTACGGTCAATGTAAAAAAAAGGTTCCCGGCATTTGAGCTGGATGTCCGGTTTGAGAGCAGCGCATCCAGGATCGGTATCCTGGGGGCGTCAGGCTGCGGAAAAAGTATGACGCTGAAATGTATTGCCGGTATCGAGATCCCGGATGAAGGGGAGATCGTGATCAACGGAAAGGTGATGTACCGCTCCAGGGACAAAATCTGTGTGAAGCCGCAGAAGCGCAGCATCGGCTACCTTTTCCAAAATTATGCGCTTTTTCCGGCTATGACAGTTGCCCAAAATATCGGCGCGGGTCTGAAAGGCTCCGGAAAGCAGAACCGGGAACGGATCCGGGAGATGCTGCATACCTTCCGGCTGGACGGGCTGGAGGAGAGGCTTCCGGGGGAATTGTCCGGCGGGCAGCAGCAAAGGGTGGCGCTTGCCCGGATCATGGCGTATGAACCGGATGTTATTTTACTGGATGAGCCTTTTTCCGCTCTGGACCAGTTTTTGAAAGACCGGCTGCAGCAGGAATTGTATGATATGCTAGAAACTTACAATGGAACAGTGATCCTGGTGTCCCACGATAGGGATGAGATCTACCGGTTCAGCGAGGAACTGTTGGTCCTGGATCAGGGAAAGGCGGTCACCTGCGGCAGGACCAGGGAGGTTTTTGCCGATCCCGGATGTCTGGAAGCGGCACGGCTGACCGGCTGCAAAAATATTTCCAGGATAAGAAGGACAGGAGCGCATCAGATGGACGCCCTGGACTGGGGAATCCAGCTATGCTGTGAGAGGGAGATTCCGGAGGAGACTGTCTATGCAGGCTACCGAGCGCATGAGTTTATTCCGGTGTGGGGAGAAAAGAAGGAGAACTGCATCAGGTTCCGGCTGGCGGGCAGCGCGGAGCTGCCTTTTGAGAAAAATTTTTATATCCTGCCGGAGAATGAGCAGAACCAGGAGAAGCTCTGCTGGTTCCTGCAGAAGGACAAGTGGGAGATGCTGCGGGAAAAGGGCATGCCGGATTATCTGCAGTTTGCGGAAGGGCAGCTGCTCTTTCTATCTTGAATTTGGCCCGGATGAAGCAGCAGGACCGGATGCGGCGGAGAGCTGTCTGCGATGCGGAGAAAGGAATAACAAGCAATGAGTGAAAAGATTGTATTTTGTAAAGGGGGCGGATGTACGGCGAAGCTGGGGGCCGGCGTACTGAGCCGCATACTGGAACGTCTCCCAAAGGGAGACCGGGATGAAAACCTGCTGATCGGATATGACAGCAGGGACGACGCGGCCGTTTACCGGATCTCGGAGGATACGGCTATCGTGCAGACACTGGATTTTTTTCCGCCTATGGTGGAGGACCCTTACCTGTTCGGCAAGATCGCGGCCGCCAATGCGCTCAGTGATGTGTACGCCATGGGCGGAGACGTCCGGACAGCGCTGAACATCGTCTGTTTTCCGGAAGACATGGATTTAAATATCCTGGGGGAGATCATGCGGGGAGGCTCGGAGAAGGTGATGGAGGCCGGCGGGATCCTGGCCGGCGGACATTCCATTGCGGATGACAGTGTGAAATATGGCTTATCCGTGACCGGAGTGGTCCATCCGCAGAAGATATACCCCAACAACCAGGGACAGCCGGGAGACGTCCTGATCCTGACGAAAAAGCTGGGCGTGGGGATCATCTGTACGGCCAACCGGATTCAGGAAGCATCTGAGGCGGCCATGAATGAGGCTGTCGCTTCCATGACGACACTGAACAGGCGTGCATCCGAGATCTGCAGGAAATACGAGATCCATGCCTGCACGGATGTGACTGGCTTTGGATTTCTCGGACACTTGCATGAAATGATGGACGGCAGGCATTCCTGCCAGATCTGTGCCAGACAGGTTCCGGTGATGGAGGAGGCTCCACGCTATGCGGAAGAATTTTTCCTGACTGCGGCGGCCCAGAAAAACAGGAACCACCTGGCGGAGCATGTCCGTTTCGAACATATTTCCTTTGCCATGGAGGAGGTGCTCTTTGACCCCCAGACCTCCGGCGGCCTCTTGATCGCGGTGCGCCCGGACCAGGCGGAGGAGCTGTTGGCGGAGCTTCGGGAGGAAGGGCTTCCGGCAGGGATCACAGGAAAGATCATAGAAAAAAGAGAGACTGAGATTTATGTGATATGAAACTAAAACAACTTGAAGTATTTGTGGCGGTGGCGGATCATAGAAGCTTTTCCAGGGCAGCGGAGGAACTGTATCTGACACAGCCAACTGTCAGCGTTTATATTTCTTCGCTGGAGAAGGAATTGAATGCGAAGCTGTTTGTCAGGAATACAAAGGAAACCTGCATGACGGAGCAGGGCATCCAGCTGTACCAGTATGCCCGGGAAATGTTGGTCTTGCAGAATCAGATCACGGAATTATTTACGCCGGATTCGCGGAAGGCAAAGACCAGGCTGGTGGTGGCTGCATCCACGGTCCCGTCCCGGTATCTGCTGCCGGATATCCTGGCCAGATATCAGAAAAAATATCCTTCGGGACAGCTGGAGCTGCGGGAATCAGACAGCGCCAGAGTGATCGAGGATGTGGCAGGCCATGTGGTGGACGTGGGATTTACAGGAACGGTCATAGAAAACAAATCCTGCAGATATCTTCCTTTTTATGAGGATGAGCTGGTCGTGATCATGCCCAATACGGAACGGTACCGCGGCATCCAGGAACAGGAACAGGATCTGGACTGGATCCGGCAGGAACCGCTGCTCATGCGTGAGGAAGGCTCCGGTACCAGAAAAGAAGCGGAGAAGCAGCTGAAGCTCTCTGGCCTCGACGTGGCGAAGCTCCATGTGGCGGCCAGCGTGGAGAGCACGGAAACGATCAAACGGTCCGTGAAAAACGGGATTGGCATCACGATCATTTCCAGCCTGGCGGTGAGAGAGGAGATCGCGGCAGGAACGGTGTTGACATTTCCGGTGGGAAAAAACAGGAGTACGAGAAAATTGTATCTGGTATACAATAGCAGCTATGCGCTGTCCAGACAGGCGGAAAAGCTGGTGAAAGTGGTGCAGGAATTGTACCCGGAATGCGGGGCGCTGTGATGCGGAGAAGACTGCGC
>Ga0137307_100545_pt1 | contig 47706 bp, 46 predicted proteins | sample NAcewD2O_March_2_FD_97180 | JGI IMG/M metagenome (GOLD analysis project Ga0137307, IMG submission 97180) | Mouse cecal microbial communities from Vienna, Austria - N-Acetylglucosamine amended D2O_March | ecosystem: Host-associated > Mammals > Digestive system > Large intestine > Cecum | place... | reverse complement strand
CTCCCTTTGCCAGACCCTTTAAAATTGCCTGGGATGCCGTAACCCTTTCCTCTTTGTTTCTCGTGCTTGCATAAATTAATTCCATGTCTTTATCCTCTTCTTTTCTATGGTGAAATACGTCTTTTTGTGTTATAGTATAACATATCTGCATTTTTTATTATATAAGAAACAAATCTGTAATGTCAATGCATTTTAGGAGGTTTTTATGTTAGCTGGCGTTTACCAGGCAAAGAAAAAGGACGGAAGCATCTATTATCGTTCCAGCATTACTTTTTCCAATAAGCACATCAGCCTAGGAAGTTTCAAAACCCAGGAAAGTGCCCATAAGGCCTATGAAAAAGCTGATAAAATTCTGAAAGACAAATCTCTTCTCTTAGAGCAGCTTCTCTACGAGGAGGATATCTTGCATTTTGAAAAAATAGTTTCCCTCGCAAATTTCCGTGACAACAAGATTTATATGAAAACCCCCATTTACCTTCACGCAAACTATTTTTCTTATTATATCTCTCCCAGGGAAGAATACAAATTTGATATTGACGATTTGTTCTTTTATTCCAGCCATAAAATCATGAAGCGTGGGGGACATCTCTTTGTAAATGAATACGGCATGCAGACCAATCTTCTCTCCCGGTACGGCATTAAAAATTTTGCCGTGGCGGGCAGGGACTATGATTTTGCCAACGGAGATTCCTTTGACTACCGATATTCCAACATTATCGTAATCAACCAGTACTACGGCGTAACCGCAGTGACAAAACAGGGGAATGTATACTATGAAACCCAGATACACATTAACGGAAATTATAAAATCGGCACCTATGAAACGGAGACACAGGGGGCAGTGGCCTACAACAAGGCTGTAGACCTTGCCCTGTCCCATGGGGTTAAAAAAAATTTCCCGGAAAACTATATACCGGAACTGTCTGCCAAGGAATATACAGAAATGTATGCCGGTTTAAAGATTTCCAGGAAATATGTAAACTATCTGAAAACTAATTTTGGGGAACATTGACAACATTCCCGTCCTCTTCAATTATCTGGTTTTCACCTGCCACAGGGTTGTCCTGGGTTCTCTGCTGGGATTGCTGCTCTTCTTTCTTCTTTTCTTTCTCCTCGTCATAATAGGAATATGCATTGGAAATTTTTGTATTTTCCGCTGTCAGGCGGACTTCCTCCCTGTAATAGGCAATGACCGGCGTCCCCACCTCTATCATCTCATAGAGTTTGGTGGCAGCTTCCTCAGACACATTAATACAGCCGTGGGAACCGGAAGTCTTATAAATCTCCCCTCCAAATCTGCCGTTGCGCCAGGAGGCGTCGTGGACTCCCACATTATAGGCAAAGGGAAGAAAATATGTAACGTCGGACTCATAGTCCTCCCCCTTTAACACAGCGGGGCTTTTCTTGTACACAATCTTAAATACTCCGTCCGGGGATCCGTTTCCCCTGCTGATATTTCCGGAGACAATCTCCGTATCCAGCTTTAAGTTTCCTTTCTCATAATAGTAAAGGTGCTGATTCGTATAGTCAATCTCCAGGTAAGTGTCCCCGATATCATCCTGCCCGGGCTGCGCAGCCCTCTGCTGATATACCGGCTCCCTGGTAACTACTTTTCCCTCTCTCACTTCCTCTAAGAGCTGGGCAAGCTCTTCTTCCTTGTCCACTACCCAGCCGTAATCTCCCCCGCCTATGGAGATAATGCCTCCCCTGGTAGTCTCAAACTTCCGCACATCCCCGTAGGTGTTATATTTGCTGGCCAGACGCTGGACAAAGGATGCCGCTGCACTCTCATCGAAAGTCACCTGGTAATCCTCATCAATTTTAATCCAGTCAGAAATCACAGAGCGGTCCACCACCTCTGTGTCATTTCCCATATCATAGGTGATGCTTGCCCCAAAATATGACTCTATGTCCGACATACAGCGGCTTAAAACCTCATCTTCCGCCGTAACCTCCGGGGCTTTATACACCTCATCCGGCAGGGTGAGTTCCGATTCTCCCGCCTCCACGGCAGCCTTTACATAGGTATATACCCTATCCTCTAAAAGATAGCTTCCTTGTTTTTCAGGTACCAGCTCATACCCGTTTTCTGTCTGCTCAATATGGGCATCCTTTGGCTCTTCCATATGTTCCTGGTCAAAACAGGAAAGCTCATTTACCGCTTTTTTAAGCAGGCTGGCGTCATATGTAATGCTCTTGTCTATATCCAGGTTTTTCTGCTTGGTAATCTTTCCCGGCCATAGAAAATTCTTCTGGTCTTTTACCAACTTCTCCTCCTCCCCGGAGGGCTGGTATTCGTACTCAAAATCCATCCCCAGAATCTGATACTTGTTTCCATCCCTGTCATAGATAGTCAAGAGATAATCCCGCACTTCCGATTTCAGATTATCCGCTGCCTCCTCCGCCGTCAGGCCGCTGACATCCATGTCCTCCATCTTTGTCTGGTAAAAGAAATGGGAACGGAAATAGAAGCAGAAAAAGAGATAGACTGCCAGAGCAACAAACACCACCGTCCATAATGCCAGGTGCATAGACTTCTGTAATACACTTTTTTTCCTTCTTCTTTTTCTTCGTTTTTGTGCCATAACCATAAAATGTCCTTATCTTAATTTTTAATGGAACTATTATAACATAACTAAATTATTTTGCAACTTTATAACAAAAAAAGACTGCCGGAAAGAAAAAAGAGCAAAAGTTTTTCGACTTTTGCTCTTGTAGCTAAGGGCAGAATTACATCATGCCGCCCATTCCTGCGCCGCCTGCCGGCATTGGAGGAACATCTTCTTTGATGTTGGCAACTGCGGACTCTGTGGTGAGCAGCGTGGATGCAACGGAGGTTGCATTCTGCAGTGCGCTTCTGGTAACTTTCACCGGGTCTAAGATACCGCTCTTTACCATATCCACATACTCCTCAGCGGAAACGTCAAATCCCATTCCTGCACCTGACTCTTTCACTTTATTGATAATCACTGCACCTTCTAATCCTGCGTTTGCAGCAATGTAGTAAAGAGGAGATTCCAGGGATTTTAAGATAACTTTTGCCCCTGTCTTCTCGTCACCCTCTAAGGTATCCGCCAGTTTAGCAACTTCTTTGGATGCATGGATATATGCGGAACCGCCTCCTGCGATAATTCCTTCTTCCACTGCGGCCCTGGTGGCATTTAAAGCGTCCTCCATGCGGAGTTTTGCCTCTTTCATCTCTGTCTCTGTAGCAGCCCCTACACGGATCACTGCCACACCTCCTGCCAGTTTTGCAAGTCTCTCCTGTAATTTTTCTTTGTCAAACTCAGAAGTGGTCTCATCAATCTGTCCGCGGATCTGTGCGATTCTGGATTTGATTGCCTCTTTATCCCCTTCCCCGTCTACAATAATTGTATTTTCTTTCTGGACTTTCACAGATTTTGCCCGGCCTAACTGGTCTAAGGAAGCGTCTTTTAACTCTAAGCCAACTTCCTCGGAAATCACCTGGCCTCCTGTTAAAATTGCAATATCCTCAAGCATGGCTTTTCTTCTGTCACCGTATCCTGGAGCCTTTACTGCAACTACATTAAAGGTTCCACGGAGTTTGTTTACGATTAATGTGGTAAGGGCTTCCCCTTCAATGTCCTCGGCGATAATTAAAAGCCTTGCGCCGCTCTGTACAATCTGCTCTAACAGAGGAAGAATCTCCTGGATATTGGAAATCTTCTTATCTGTAATTAAGATGTAGGGGTCATCTAAAGTTGCCTCCATCTTATCCATATCTGTGCACATATATGCGGATACATATCCTCTGTCAAACTGCATACCTTCTACCAAATCCAGCTCTGTCTGCATGGATTTTGACTCTTCTATGGTAATGACGCCGTCGTTTGTAACTTTCTCCATAGCGTCTGCCACCAAATTGCCCACTTCATCATCCCCTGCGGAAATTGCTGCCACTTTGGCAATCTGATCTTTGCCGTTTACTTTCTGGCTCATGCTCTTTAAAGCTTCCACTGCAACGTCTGTGGCTTTTTTCATTCCTTTTCTGAGGATAATTGGATTTGCCCCTGCCTCTAAGTTTTTCATTCCTTCCACAACCATTGCCTGGGTTAAAACAGTTGCGGTGGTTGTACCGTCGCCGGCAACGTCATTTGTCTTTGTAGCCACCTCTTTTACAAGCTGGGCTCCCATATTCTCAAATGCATCCTCAAGCTCAATCTCTTTTGCAATGGTAACGCCGTCGTTTGTGATAAGGGGAGCGCCGAAGGATTTATCCAAAACTACGTTCCTTCCTTTTGGCCCCAATGTCACTCTCACTGTGTTTGCCAGTTTATCCACACCAGCCCCTAAAGCTGTCCTTGCCTCTGAACCGTATTTGATTTCCTTTGCCATGATAAATCCTCCTTTATTCTACAACTGCCAAAATGTCATTCTGCTTTACTACAATATACTCTGTATCTTCCAGTTTCACTTCTGTCCCTGCATATTTTGAAAAAATAACTTTCTGTCCAACTTTTACCTGCATGGTAACTTCTTTTCCGTCTACCATTCCTCCCGGCCCAACGGCGATAACCTCTGCTTCCTGGGGTTTCTCCTGGGATTTGCTTGTCAAAATAATTCCGGATTTTGTTGTCTCTTCTGCTTCTAACTGTTTCAAAACAACTCTGTCTGATAATGGTACTAATTTCATTATGTCTGCCTCCTTGGATTTCTATTATTTTTAAGTTATTAGCACTCTTTTGTTTTGAGTGCTAACCGATAGTCATATCATATGTTTTTGCAGGCATTTCTGCAACTGGACTTTTCTGTATATTTTTTATAATATTCTACTTTTATCTCACTTATACTCACTTTTTCTCATTTTTTTACAGTTTTATCGATTTTTGTAAAGTTTATATATTTTTTATAATTTGGGAATAAGCCGCTCCGGGGAGACATATTAAGATCTTTCCAGCCTCATTTTCACAATGTCTTTCATGGTACGGTTGCCCTCTGAGAAAAACATCTGCAGGGTTTTTGAAATAACCTCCTGGCTCTCTTTGTCCAGAGTATTGGTAAGCTTCATCAGTTCCAAAAATTTTTTAAAGGTAATGTTGGCTAAATCATCCACAGTTTTGATATCTGCCTCTTTCAGCACTAAAAACAGTGCATCCACAAAGTTCTCCCTCTGTGCAATGTCCATTTTCCCCACCCAGGATTTTAATGTCTGATCAAGAATCACACTCTGCTTTGCCACTTTCTTTACATGGAGGAAAGAATTTCCCATAACTTTCCAGGTCATGGCATCGTGCTGCATGGGGCCGGTGACGGAACTCTCCACCACCTGATACTCTTCCTCATGCTCCAAAAGCATTCCCACAATAGAGGACTCCGGCAGAAAGGTATGGATTTTCGGCAGCATTTTTCCGTAATCCTCCCGGTGAATCATGGATTCGGTAAACCCGGGGCCGTCGTTGCTGTACACGGATAAAATGCGGTTCTGAATGGATTCCCTGGAATGCACACTGGCGTACACCGCCAGATTTCCCCCTTTAGAGTGGCCTCCCACCCGGATTTTTTTCTGCCTGGGGGAAATCACCCGGTTTAAATAGTCAACAGCTTTTAACTGCCCCGGCGTCTCTGAGAGAAAACTCATGTTGAAATTCTCTTTCCACCCCACCATGGTATTATCTGTCCCGCTGTAGGAGACAAAAATTCCCCCGTCATCTAACTTTATGGTCATGGCGCAAAACTGGGACTCCTCCTTCGCACTGATTTCTTCTATATAATCTGACAGCTCTAAATCTGCAAACCGTCTGGTTTTTGCCATCTTTTTCATAAGGAAAGCCGCCGCCTTGGTGCTTGACACCCGCTCATTGATTTCCTCCTCTGTGTGGGACAGGAAAAAAATACGGCTAGCCTCTTTTAATGTAATACTCTCCCCCTTTCCCGGAGGGGGCACAATACCTTTAAAATCCACATAAACAAGCTCAGAAAAAATTAAATTATCCACCTCGTTAAATTCTGCCTGAGTAAAAGACAAATCTCCCCGCCAATCCAGATAATCCATCATATTTGCCATTATTCCCCGCCTCCTTAAGATATTGTGCTAAATCAGCCTGAAATGCTTTAATGCCTTTTCGATCCCATCCTTCTCCACAGCATCCGTCACATAGTCCGCCTGTACCTTTATATCCTCTGTGCCGTTTCCCATGGCAATTCCATGGGAGACATATGCAATCATTTCCAAATCATTCACACTGTCCCCAAAGGCATAGGTATTTTCCCTGGAAATCCCTAGATATTCACAGACTTTTTCAATCCCCACAGCTTTGGAAAACCCTTTGGGCACAATCTCAAGGACGGTATGCAGATATTTTGGAATTGTCTCATGAAAAATCAGCTCATAATCCGTCTCAAGCATTTTCTTTACCTTCTCCATATCCCTTTCGGCCAAATCTGCGCTTAACTTATTTACATGGACAAACTGGACATCCTCTTTTAACTCCAAAAAACGGTTTTTCACAAGCTTTCTTAAATAGTCTATGTAAATATCCCCGGCAAATTCCCGGCTGTTTACATACAAATATTCCTTCCCCTCCAGAATCGCCCTTATGCCGTATGCGTGAAGCCCGGACAGGATATTTTCTATCTCCTCCTGGGACATATATTTTTCAAAAATCATTTTTCCCTGATATTCCACATGGGTTCCGCAGGAAGCCACAACTCCGTCAAAGCCAATGTCCAAAAGCTCCGGGGAGCAGATGGCCGCCCTGCTTCTGCCGCTGCAGATAAATGCATAGTTTCCCTTTTCCCTTAATTTTCTTATAGAAGAAACGGTGCTTGGCGGTATTCTCATGTGGCTGTCCCACAGCGTCCCGTCTATATCAAAAAATACTGCTTTTTTCATTTTCTACCTCCTCACAAGAAAAACGCGAATCTGAATCCCTTCAAATCCGCGCAAAAATCACTGTTCGTCCCTGCTGTCAAAGACATGGTTGCTGGCAATATAGCCCAGAACCCAGATAAATCCTGCCACCGTTGTGGAACAGAAAACTTTCACAACAGTCACCACCAGCTGGTAAAACGTTAAAGTCCCCAGGGTATGGGCGCAAATCGCTCCTTTTACCGGTTTTATTATCATCACCCACCCGCCTACATAGATACTTGCCAAAAGGCCAATGGCATAGACAATCACTGCAAGAAACAGTCGTATGTTACGGTTCATATTTATTCTCCCTTTCCGGCAATATGTAATCTTTTCCTGAAAGACAAAGGATATCCATGTGCTTTCAGGTATTTCTGGTGAATATCATAACCTAAATATCCTTATTTTTCAACTGATATTTTTAAATACCTACAAATTCCACCTGTCCATATTACAATTTCCCACAAAAACTTTTAATTTTTTATGTTCCTCCTGCTGCAATCCCGGGTCACGTTCCAAAAGCTCCTTCACATCCTCCGCCGCATCTCTTAGCAACCCGGCGTCCTGATAAATATCCCCCAAGGCAAACAACATCTCCCCGCTCTGGCGGATGCCGAAAAAATCACCAGGCCCTCTCATCTTTAAGTCTTCGCTGGCAATAAAAAATCCGTCGTTGGACTTATTTAAGATATCCAGACGTTTTTTTGACGCCTTGCTCTGGGCGTTATCCACCATAATACAGTAGGACTGGGCATCTCCCCTCCCCACCCTGCCCCTTAGCTGATGGAGCTGTGCCAGGCCGAAACGCTCGGCATTTTCAATCATCATCACTGTGGCGTTGGGCACATCCACCCCAACCTCCACCACGGTGGTGGACACCAAAATCTGGATTTTATTTTTGGAAAAGTTCTCCATTACCTGATTTTTTTCCCCGGGCTTCATTTTGCCGTTTAAAACCCCCATAGGGATACTTCCTTTAAAGTAAGCGTCAAGGCTTTTAGCGTAGTCCCCTACGTTTTCCCCCTCCAATTCCTCCGAATCCTCCACAAAGGGACAGATAACATAAACTTGATGCCCTGCGGCAATTTCTTTTCGCATAAACTCATAGGCGGTTTTCCGGTAAGATTTATCCACCACGCAGTTTTTTATGGGAAGCCTTTTTGCGGGAACCTCATCCATCACAGAGATATCCATATCCCCGTAGAGGATCATGGCTAAAGTTCTTGGAATGGGTGTGGCGCTCATTACAAGGATATGGGGATTTATACCTTTTTTAGCAAAAATTTCCCTCTGGCGGACGCCAAAGCGGTGCTGTTCATCGGTTATCACCAGCCCAAGATTGGAAAACACCGCCCTTTCCTGTAACAGCGCCTGGGTCCCTATGATCATGGCATCCGGGAAGAGCTTTAAGTCTTCCTGGGCGCTGCGCTTTTCCTTTGGGGTTAAACTTCCTGTGAGAAGCACCACCCTGCGCTTAAGTTCAAACTCCCGGCACATTTTGACGAAATTTTCGTAGTGCTGCCTTGCCAAAACCTCCGTGGGGGCCATCAAGGCTGACTGATGCCCGTTTTCCCCCATAAGGGCCATGGCAAGAAAGGCCACTATGGTTTTCCCGGACCCCACGTCCCCCTGGATTAAGCGCTGCATGGCTGTTTTCTTTTTTAAGTCCCATAAAATTTCATCCAGGCATTTCTTCTGGGATTTTGTTAAATTGTAGGGCAGGTGGGAAAGAATATAGGGGATTACCGTCTCTTTTTCTATGGGAAAATCATTGGGAAGTTCCCCTTTCTTTTCTTTCTGTATCTGCATCATAAATAGAAAGCGGAAAAATTCATCATACACTAAACGTTTTCTGGCAGCGGTAAGCTGTTCCATATTATCGGGAAAATGGATTTGTGTCAGGGCAAAATTATATTCCCCCAGATTTCTTTTTTTCCGAATCTCCTCCGGGAGAAAGTCATAAGTTAAGCTTACCTTCTCCAAAACCTGTTTTACCGTCTTTATCAAAAGGGCATTGGTAAGTCCCTCTGTACGGCTGTACACGGGCTGCAGGGCTTCCATTTTTCCCTGGTACTGCTCCGGGGTAAATACCTCCGGCTGCTCCATGGCAAAATGGCTGCCCTTCTCCTTAACTTTTCCGTAAAATATATAAGTCTCCCCAGGTTTCAACCTAGTTTTCATATAGGGCATGTGAAACCAGGTGAGCTCCAAACACTCTTTTCCCCTCCCCAGCTTTGCGGAGACAATATCCATGCGCCCTGACCTTATGAGCCTTGGATTGTCTGAAATTTTCCCGGATACGGCGCAAATGCCAGGGACTGTGATATCTTTTACCGTTACAGGTTCTTTATATTTTATGTAATCCCTTGGATAGTGAAGGAGTATATCCCATAGGGTATATACTCCAATCCGGTTCATTAATTTTTCAGTTTTTGCGCCGATTCCCTTTATTTCTGTAATAGGCGAATCTAATTTCATGGTTTCCTCTTCTATTCCGCCGATATAATGTAATAATAAATCGGCTGTCCTCCCTCATGGATTTCCACTTCCACATGGGGATATTTTTCCGTAATATAGCCGGAGAGTTCCTCCGCTTCCTCCTCCTTAGCTTCCTCCCCATAATAGATGCTCACAATCCCCGTATCATCATCTATCATGGCGTCAATCATCTCCTGGGTGGTCTGCTTTTTGTCCCTGCCCACAGAGAGTATGGTTTTATCCCCAAGACCCATATAGTCCCCCTGGTGTATCTCCTTATCGTCTATCTCCGTATCCCTCACCGCATAGGTCACCTGCCCGGTTTTAACCAGGGCGATTTCCTGGTTCATCCGCTCCTCGTTCTCATGGGCTGGCTGCTCTTCAATGAAGTTCACCAAAGCCGTAATTCCCTGGGGAATGGTTTTCGTTGGAATTACTATGACATTTTTTTCCTCACAGATGGAAGCTGCCTGGTTTGCCGCAAGGATAATATTTTTGTTGTTGGGGAGGACAAATACGGTTTTGGCATTTACCTGCTCAATGGCATTTAACACATCCTCCGTACTGGGGTTCATGGTCTGGCCCCCCTCAATAATGTAATCTGCACCCAGGCCTTTAAAGATTTCGTTTAATCCCTCCCCGATAGAGACAGAGACAAATCCCATATCTTTTTCCGGCTCAGAGGGAGGAGCATCCTCTTTCTTTCCCTGCATTTCTTTCTCTTTTAATGCGGAGATTTTTTCATCCCGCTCCAGTTTCATATTTTCAATGATAATGGTGGTAAGGCTTCCATAAGTCAGCGCTTTTTGCATGGCAAGCCCCGGATCGTTGGTATGTACATGTACCTTTACGATCTCATCATCTGCCACTACCACAATGGAATCACCGATTCCCTCCAGATGGGATTTAAATTCCTTCTCTTTTTTATTGTTAAAAGGTTTCTCCAGCATAATCAAAAACTGGGTACAGTAGGCAAATTTTATCTCCTGGTTTGCCTGGGCGTCAATGGAACTGCTCACAGCGGAAAGATTTGGTTTATCCGTTTCAATAGTAAAGTTTAATTTCTTTCCCTGAAGGGCCATAAGCCCCCCCTTTAAGACCTCCACTAATCCCTGTCCGCCGGAATCCACTACCCCTGCCTGCTTTAAGACAGGAAGCATATCCGGCGTCTTAGAAAGCACCCGCTCCGCCTCTTTAATCACAGCTTCTGTAAAAACAAGGAGGTCATTGGTGGTATCCGCAAGCTCCCTGCCCTTTTTGGCCGCTCCCTTTGCAACGGTTAAAATCGTTCCCTCTTTTGGCTTCATAACTGCTTTGTAGGCGGTTTCCACCGCTTTTTCCATAGCCCTTGCCATCACATCTACCGTAATGGTATCGTACTCCGCTATGACCTTGGAAAACCCTCTGAAAAGCTGGGATAAAATAACACCGGAATTTCCCCTTGCCCCCCGAAGGGATCCAGAGGAAATAGCCTTTGCCAGGGACTTCATATCAGGATTTTCAAGGGCGTCTACTTCCCTTGCCGCCGAAAGAATCGTCATAGACATATTGGTGCCTGTGTCTCCGTCGGGCACCGGAAATACGTTTAATTCATTAATCCACTCTTTCTTTGCCTCAAGATTGCCTGCCCCTGCCAGGAACATTTTGGCAAAGACTGCCGCATTTATCGAATTGATTTCCACTTTTTAAATCCTCCTTAATCGATGACTCTAACGCCTTCCACGTAAATATTTATCTTTTCAATTTTCATTCCCGTAAATTCTTCCACCTTATACTTCACCGTATCCATCAGGTTTTCAGAAACCGTATGGATACTTACCCCATAGGAAACAATTACATGAAAATCAATGATTATTTTATTTTCCTCATCTACCTTAACATTTATACCATGGGTGAGGTAATCTTTTTTCAGTAATTTTACCAGGCCGTCTTTCATATTTACCGCTGCCATGCCCACAATGCCAAAACACTCTACAGCAACAGACCCGGCATAGGTTGCAATCACTTCATTGTCAATTACGATAGTACCCAGTTCTGTCTCTATTTGTCCCTTCATACAAAAACCTCCGTTTTTTATATCGCCAAAACATCCATTGGCGTCTGCACCAAATATATACTCCATTATACCCATTTTTCTTAAAAAATCAAATCTTCTTTCTTAATTATTTTGAAAAAAATCATTTTTTTCTTGCATTATGAAATACTATCTGCTAAAATAAACATGTTGTGAGCCTGCAGACAGCAGGTTTAGTAAGTTGCAAGGAGGTGCGGTTATGGCAAAGTGTGCAGTTTGTGGAAAAGGCGCTCATTTCGGAAACAATGTGAGCCATTCTCATAGAAGATCAAATAGAATGTGGAAATCCAACATTAAATCTGTAAAATGTAAAGTAAACGGAGCGGCAAAAAAGATGTACGTGTGTACTTCTTGTCTCAGAAGCGGCAAAGTGGAGAGAGCTTAGTTGTTCGTTGTGCAAGAGTTTCCTAAGGGGCTGTCAGTTGACAGTCTCTTTTTTTCCCTTTTTAACATCCGCAGCTAAAAAGATAATATCCCAAAAGCATAAGCCCTACTATTGCTAAGAAAGTACAAAATCCCTCCGGTATCACACAGGTAAGGAGCATTCCCACTCCCAGGCAAAACAGCGTATATCCAATCAACCTCTTCACATCAATCCTCACAAAAAAACTGCATATATACTAATATATGCAGTCTCTTTTTACAATTACACCTTATTCCTGATTTTCTTTCACCGACCCGGAAAGAATATCCTCCATGGCATCCTTTGCCTTTTCCCTTGCCCCTTCGTCCTCCACAATATGATCCTTGTTGCTGGTAAATTTATTCACAAAGTCAGGAACCATGTCCAAAATCTTTGTCACCCCGTCCTGGTTTTTCACATTTACAAGCTTGGTAGTTCCGTTGGAAATCACCAAAACAGCGCTGGGCATTAATTTTCCTCCCATACCGCCGCCGCCGTTTTGTTTCTTGTCATCGGAAAATACCCCTGCTGCCACTCCAAAAGAAACATCCACCAAAGGAAGAATAATGGTCTCCCCAATATGGATTGCCTCACCCACTACTGTCTTTGTAGTAATAAAGCTGTCCATTCCCTTAAATAAAGATTCTACTGTTGTATGAAATGTGTTGTCTCCCATTTCTTTGTCCTCCTATTTCTAATCTTTTTAAGAAATCCCCTGATATTTTTATCCGCAAAGAGACGGATAAGAATCAAAACAAAATGATATAAGGATATATGACCTTTCAGGGAAAGATTCCCCCGCACATAAAATTTGTCACTGGCAAAATCCGGATACACATGAAGCTTGTACCTGTAAAATACAGGGCAAAGGCTTAACACTCCCGTCAACTCCCCGGTATGGGCCGGGTCCCCGGTAGAAAAATGAATTTCTCCCTTTGCATCTTTGGGTTTTAAATGAGACAGGAGATATAAAATTTCCCTCCACACATGGGAGAATGCCAGTTTGTTGGTCTCATCCGATAACTCTCTTTTTATAGAAGAAAAAACACCTGATTTCTTTTTTCTTTCTCCGGTGTCCTGCTTTTTCCCCCTTCTCTTTTGGTGCCTAAATTTACTTTTTTTCTGTTCCTCAGGCTCACCTATTTCCTGCCTGGAATTTGTTATTTCCGGCTTATTTTCCACCGGATCCCCCGTATACTTGTCTGTCTCTTCCCTCTTTTGTTCTTCCTTGGAATCTTCCCCGTCTTTTTCTTTTTCCCCGGAAAGTTCTTTTCCAATTCCAAAAATACGGATTTTTAAAGACAGATTCCCTTCCGAAAACAGAATTTCAAACCCAAGTATCTGAAAGAGCCACCAAAACTTTCCTTTTACTATTGGTTTAGCATCTTCCTTTAAAATGCCTTCCACCTGGTAAAACACCGGGTGAAAGAGGCAGAGAAGAAGAAAAACCAATATCACTGCCAGTATAACCCCTATGATTTTTAACAGTAAAAACAGAATACTCATAAGCTTCTACTTTCCTTGTGCTGCAAATAACTTTTTACATCAAATCCCTCTGTTTTCCCATAGACTTCCGATATAATATGTCCCGCCACCTCCAATGCCTCCTCATAATTTCCTGCCAGCCCAATCACAAACAATTCCTTTTTGGGATAATATTTCTGCATTAATTCTCTGGCGGGTATAATATCCAAAAGATTCCCCGGATTTGATGCAAGGGTAATGACAAATACATGAAGCTGCCCTGCATTGTGCATGATTTTCCATTTTACTTTTCTCTTCTTATGGGAGATAGTTTTCCCCACATACAAATCCTCATACCATTTCATGCAAAATATGACCGCTCCTTTTCTTCCCTAAAAGTATTTGTGGTTTCCCCACAGATTACTTTTTTTTAAATCCAGATATTCATTGTAAGCCTTTTCTAAAATCTGTTTTTCATTGGCAAATTTTAACAAATGGTAAGCCTCATGAAATTTGTAATACCCGGAATCCACAAAAAACTCTTCCCGCTGTGGTTTGCTGTAATAACTGTCCGCCATCATAAGATACCAGTGGACTTCTTTCTCTACAACGTCCTCCGGCACTGTAAATGTGTACTGACTCTTTCCCACGTACTTGATGATAGAGGCTTTGGCTCCGGTCTCCTCCAATACTTCCCGCACTGCCGTCTCCTTATATTCCTCTCCCGACTCCACAGTTCCCTTGGGAAGCACCCAGCCTTCGTACTTATTTCTATAATTTTTGTAAAGTACTAATATCTTGCCCCGAAAAATTACCACACCACCACAGCTCGTTGCTTCAATCATTGCAATACCTCCTGATGTGGTTACTAAACTTAAAAATAAGTATATCAGTATCTGAAATAGGTGTCAAACACTTCTTTTGCAATAGGAACCGCGTAGGCGCTGCCGATTCCGGCCCCCTCCACGATAACTGCCACAGCGATGTCCTCCTTGTCCTCCCTGTGGGCATATCCCACAAACCAGGCGTGGCTCTGGCCTTTTATTTTCCCAAACTCTGCAGAGCCGGTTTTTCCCGCTGCAGTGTAGCTCATTCCCTTTAACTTTGTTCCGGTGCCGCTCTCCACCACCTCTGACATATACTCCTGCAAAAGCGCCGCCTCTTCCCCTGTCATAATATTCCCATAACTTTGAGGACGGTATGTCTTTACCGTATTCCCCTCACAGGTTTCCGTGTGGTCAATGACATAAGGCTTCATAAGCACCCCGTCATTTGCCACCGCACTGGTAATCATCAGCATGTGAAGGGGCGTCACCAAAGTCTGCCCCTGGCCGATGGCAGACTCCATAACCTCACTTGTGGAAGAGGAATCATTTAATACGAAACTACTTTTGGAACTGTCCATTTTTTCTACGGGAAGGTCTTTGTTAAACAGCAAATCGCTGCAGGTTTTTGCAAATTTATCAGAATCCATATTAAGCCCCATATTGGCAAAAGAGGTATTGCAGGATTCCGAAAAAGACTGTTTTAAATTTACCGTGCCGTGCACTTCCCCGCTGAAACATTTCAACTTGCTGTTCCCCTCCTGTATCTGGCCGCTGCAAGAATAATAATACTCCTCATAATCCCCGGGATGTTCCCTCACATATGCCAGGGTGGTTAAAATCTTAAAAGTGGAGCCCGGGGGGTAAAGCCCCTGGGTGGCCCGGTTTACCAGCACAGATTCCCCGTACTCATCCTTTACAATGGTATCCCAGTCCTCTTCAATGGTATTGGGGTCAAATCCGGGTTTTGACACAACAGACAAAACCTTCCCCGTGGAAGGCTCCATCGTGATTACCGCCCCCTTGTAATCTCCCAATGCCCGGAAGGAAATTTCCTGGAGCAGTGGGTTTAAGGTAGTCACCACATTGTCCCCCATGCTTTTTTCCTCCGTCACTTCATCCACTGTCTTTTGGAGAAAATTTTCATTGGAGCGCAGAAGGTTAAAGTTTGCCCAGGATTCAATTCCTGCTCTGCCGTATTTTTCCGTGGAATATCCCACAATATGGGAAAACATTTTATCGTAGGGATATTCCCTTGTCTCATTTCCCTCTTTATCCACCTTTGTCTCCGCTAAAACCTCCCCGTCAGATGCTAATATTTTCCCCCGCACCACGGTATCCGCAAAACTCTCCTGCCTGGTGTTATAGGAATTATTGATAAAATCTTCGCTTTTTACCACCTGAAAATACGCAAAATATCCCATCGTGCAGAGAAACAGTCCGATAAAGCAATAGGTAATCACTGCAAATTCCCGGTTAGAGCTTTTACCGGAGGTCCTGGACTTCTGGGTAGAAGCCTTCCCGGACATTGTCTTTCCCTTTTCCCTGTCCTGCTTTTTTGTTCCCTGGCTTCCTCTTTCCTGGATTTTTGCCATGTGCTCCCTCCTGTTCCCTTAAAATATAAAGCCCCTGTATAATGGAAAAAATAATAATGCTGCTTAAAAGCGAACTCCCCCCGTAACTTACAAAGGGAAGTGTCACCCCCGTGGAAGGGATAAATTTAATCACCCCTCCTATGGTTAAAAATACCTGAAAACCATAAACTGTGCCAAGGCCCAATGCCACCAGCTTATAATATTTGTTTTTTAGCTGCATGGCAATATTTAAACACATGAGAAAGCAGCTCATGCATACCATAATCAGACACAGGGCAAAAATCCCCCCCAGTTCCTCGGATATAGCGGAAAAAATCACATCCCGCTCCACCACAGGTATCTTATTTGGCTGGCCCTTATAGAGCCCTACCCCAAACCATCCCCCTGTGCCGATGGCAAAGAGGGACTGGCACACCTGGTAACCCTCTTTTTCAATAACGCTTAAAGGGTCCTGCCATGCCACCACCCTTACCCTCACATGGGCAAACATTTTGTAGGCTAAAACCGACGCCCCGGAACCTGCCAAAAGCCCCCCAATAAAATACAGGGGCTGGCCGGTAGCCACATACAGCATCACAAGATACACGATAAAGAAAATCAAGGCTCCCCCCAAATCTTTGGAGGCAACCAGAATAATCACATGGGCCGCCGCAGCTATGGTGGTAATCACCACCTGAAAAAAATCTTTTGAGACAGAGAGCATCCCCGCCACAAAAAACACAAAAATAATCTTTACAAATTCAGAAGGCTGTAAAGACCCCCCCGCCACGGTGTAGGAGAGCTTCGCCCCGTAACTGGTTCTTCCCAAAACCCACACAATGCCCAGGGCTGCTAAGCCCACCAGGGCAAAGAGCCAGGTTAATTTATCTAAAAACCACATTTTTTTAATAAGAAAGGGAATACACAGCCCGAAAATCATAGCAGCCGCTGCAATGACAAACTGCCGGATGGCCAAATCAAAAGACAATCTGGTAAGAATAATAAAACCGATTGCCATAAGCATGCACATATTGTTTACCAAAAGCTGGGAGGACTTCTCATACAACATTTTGTAGCTGCTGATGACAATGATAAAAAACACAACCTGGGCGCCGTAAAACAACAGTACGCTTATGTTTCTGGTCTCATCATAAATCAGCAGAAAGGCATCCAGATGTATGAGAATCATAATCATATTCTGCCTGCGGAAAATGTTCTCCCTCTGCTCTTTTTTATTTTTCCTTCGGAAAACTGCAAATCCTAAGAATGTATAAACTGCAAATAATACAATCATAAGATATTTGGATATCTCTGCGAACATAAACTCAAAAACCTCGCTATTCTACACCTCTTTTATAGTGGCCATAGGTAAAATCCGCGCCTTTTAAGACAGCGTTTTCCCCAAAACCGGAACCAATGAAACTGCACCACTGACTTAGTATCTCCTCCGCCTCCCCCGGCTCCTCTATGGTGAAATTCAGCCGGAATCCTGTAACGCCAAGGCCCGGCAGTTCCCCTGCCACAGAAAGAAGATTTAATGGTTTGGAATTATAAATCACATTATAACATTCCCCGCAGTTATTTTTCACAGGAAAATATGCCCCCTTGCGGTCTTTTAAATAATAAAGGGAGGGTTCTTTTTTGCACCTGCCCATGGTCTTTTCCACACACTGCACAGATGTCATCATGGGAAGATAGCCGTAGACAATCATTTCGCTCCCCTGATTTTCCCTGGCCCGCAGCTCTTTTCTATTTAGCTCCAAAGGAACGGTATCCCTTAAGCCAAGTTTTAAAAAACTTTCCCTTGTGCGGTTAGACCAGGCGTACATATTGGCATCCAGGCATATTTCTTCCCCCGGAATCCCGGATTCCAACAGAAATTGTAAAGCGTCATAACTTTTTACCAAAAAACCGTCCACTTTTAAATCTGTTATAATTTCCCGGTAAAATTCTGCCGTATGACGCCGGAATATGGCGGGGACCCCATAGTACAGCTCCTTGCCCGCATCCTTTGCTTTTTGATATAAGTCTTTTAACTCTTCTGCTAAATTATCCCGTTTTAATGCCATACTGTCAATATATATTCTGTGAACTTCACACTTTTTTAAGAAAGGATAAAACTGCTCCTTTTTCTCCACAGAGACGCTTAGGTGTATATTCCCCTGAAAAGCCCTGTGGGCATACCCGGAAAAATCCACAGGGATACCCTTATTTCCCCCCTGTCTTTTAAAGGGTTTTAGAAGTTCTTCCTCCAGTTTAGAAAGGGCCTGGCGGCGAAGCTCATTTATTGCGGAAATAGGGACAAAAAGCCCCTCCGCCGCCTTTATATCCAAAAATACAAAGGCAAAAGGCGTATCTCCCGTCTTTTCCAATTTCCTGCGGATGTTCTCTTCCCTTAAGGGCTGTTTTTCTGCTTTTTGCGGAAAAGCCCCCTCCGCCTTAACAACGGCATTTCCTGACCTTACCGTAAGACTTATGGGGGCATTTTCCCCCATCACGAAACTTCCCTGGATTTTTTCCTTTTTCCCGTTCTCTATATAATTTTCCCGGATTTCTCTTTGGATCCCGTCTTTGCCCTTTGCATGGGAAGGCATATTTATGGTCAGCATATCAGCCCCGTTCCACTGGTTTAAATACCCTTCCGTAAAACCGCTGCGGTTCCCCAAATCAAAGAGAATCTTCTGGTCTAAAGGGGATACCTGATAGGAATCTTTACCATATTTTAAGTACAAATCCATGTACTTTCGGTATATACTTGTCACCCCGGCAGCATATTCCGCCTGTTTCATCCGTCCCTCGATTTTAAAAGAAAATACCCCGTGCTCCGCCATGTCTGGAAGCCTGTCAATGGTGCACAAATCCTTGGGACTTAAGGGATACACCGGATTTTTATTTATACTTTTCCTATTTTTATCCAAACAGGTGTAGGGAAGCCTGCAGGGCTGGGCACATCTCCCCCGGTTTCCGCTTCTGCCCCCGATTAAGCTGCTGAAAAGACACTGGCCGGAATAGCAATAGCACAGTGCCCCATGGACAAAACATTCTATTTCCACACCTGTTTTGCTGTGAATCTCTTCTATCTCCGAAAGGGACAGTTCCCTGGCAGTGACTACCCGGGATACGCCCTGGGCTGCTAAAAACCTGGCCCCCAATGCCCCTGTCACCGTCATCTGTGTACTGGCGTGGACAGAGAGTTTTGGGAAGTGGCACCGCACAAAGGAGAGAACCCCAAAATCCTGAACAATCACCCCATCTAAACCCTGTTCATAAAAAGGAAGGAGGTAATCATACAACCGTTCCTCCATCTCCTCCTCTTTTAGCAGGGTGTTTACTGTCATATATGCTTTTTTTCCATGGATATGGGCAAAATCAATAGCCAAAAGCACTTCCTCTTTTGAAAAATTTTCCGCATACGCCCTGGCCCCAAAGCTGCTGCCCCCAAAATAGACGGCATCCGCCCCGGCCTGGATCACCGCCTGAAATGTGGTGAGATTTCCCGCCGGTGAGAGTAATTCTAATTTCGTCTTCATAAAAATACCTCAGCCTCTAAAGAGATAACTTAGGGAAACACTGATGAAAGCGTTTCCTTAGAAAAGAGGGTGCCCTCTGACATCCTCCTATCTCTTTCCCCTGGATTTTCCCTTTTCCCTGGCTTCCTTTTCCTGTGCCGCCTTCTCCTCGGCCTCCAAAGCCGCCAGCTCCCTTAAAAATTCCTCTTCCTCAATCTCTTCCGCCGTCTTTTCCTTTAACGGCTCCTTCTTTACCAGCTCTATCTTTACCGGTTCTTTTTCCTTAAAAGGAACCGGCTCTTTTTCTTTTGGAAGTTTTCCTAAAAGTTCATCCTCCAAAGCCGTCTCCAGTTTGGCCTTATTTAAAAGAAGTTCTTTATTTTTCGATTCCAGCTCGTGCTGGGCTTTCTCGCAGGCTTCCAGCTGAATCTGGCAGGAAATCAGTTCGTGTTTTAGATCATAGATTTCTTTCTCTTTCTGTTCTAAATCCCTCTCCAGTTTTTCCACCCGCTCTTTTGCCTTAAAATAATCATCGGCAATATTTAACTGCAGCAGGGTGGACTTCATATCCACCGGAAAACGGCGCACAGACTCCATCTCATTAAATTCATTAATCTTACTGTTAATATACGCCGCCACTTTCTGAAGATATTCCTCCCCCTCATATCCGCTGAGCGTATACACCTTGCCTCCAATGAGCACCTCGGTATTGGATTTAGATGACATATGGTTTCCTCCTAGGTATTCCCGTTTACAAATTTATCTTTATTATACTGATTTTCTAATTATCTTGCAATCCCAAAGTGCTTATAGGCTAGATTTGTTGCCACCCTGCCTTTTGGAGTGCGGTTGATGAAGCCGTTTTTTACAAGATATGGCTCATACACATCCTCTATGGTGCCGGAATCCTCACCAATGGCCGCGGATAAGGTATCCAACCCCACCGGGCCCCCTTCAAATTTCTCCATAATGGTAAATAAAATATTCCTGTCGTTCTGGTCTAAGCCGCAGGAATCTACCTCCAGCAAATCCAGGGCAAATTTTGCCACATCCTCTGTGATTTTCCCGTCGTATTTCACCTGGGCAAAATCCCTTACCCGTTTTAACAGGCGGTTGGCAAGCCTTGGGGTTCCCCTGCTTCTCTTGGCAAGCTCCAACGCCCCAGGATCGTCAACTTCCACATTTAAAATCCCGGCAGACTGTAAAATAATGGTTTTTAACTCTTCCGGGGTATAAAATTCCAGATGGTGCACCACCCCAAACCGGTCCCTTAAGGGAGCGGACAAAAGCCCTGCCCTTGTGGTTGCCCCCACCAGTGTAAACTTGGGCAAATCTAGGCGGATAGACCGGGCGGAAGCCCCTTTCCCAATCATAATATCTATGGCATAATCCTCCATGGCAGGGTAAAGCACTTCCTCCACCTGGCGGTTTAGCCTGTGGATTTCATCTACAAAAAGCAAATCCCCCTCCCCAAGGCTGCTTAATATAGCTGCCATCTCCCCGGGCTTTCCTATGGCGGGGCCGCTGGTGATTTTCATGTGGGTTCCCATCTCATTGGAGATAATGCCTGCCAAGGTAGTTTTTCCCAGGCCGGGAGGGCCGTAAAACAACACGTGATCCAATGCCTCCCCTCTCTGTTTCGCCGCCTCAATATACACTTTCAAATTTTCCTTGGCTTTCTTTTGCCCAATATAATCCTTAAGCTTTTGGGGCCTTAAACTTGTCTCTGTTTTTTCGTCTTCCTGCTGCAACTGTGTGGATATCACACGCTTTTCCATGATTTTTCCTCATTTCCGGTTATACCATCGCCATCTGCTTTAACGCCGCTTTCAACACATCCTCCACATTCATCTCCTCTGTAATCTCTATTTTAGAGAGCACCGAAAGAGCCTCGGAGGAGGAATACCCCAATGCCACAAGAGCCTGCACCGCTTCGCTTTTTACCGTTTTTGTCTCGGGTACTCCCCCCGAAACCTGGGGCATGTCTTTTTCCTCAAACACATCCTCTATATTTAACTTATCTTTCAATTCCAAAATAACCCGCTGGGCAGTTTTCCCCCCCACTCCAGGCGCCTTTGCAATGGCCTTGGCGTCTCCTCCCATAACGGCAAACCGCAAATCATCTGTACTCATAACGGAAAGTATGGCAAGGGCGCCCTTGGGGCCGATTCCCCCCACCCCTAAAAGGAGTTTAAACACTTTAATGTCATCCTTTGTCAAAAAACCGTACAGGGAAAAGGCGTCCTCCTTTACATTTAAATAGGTATAAACCTTTACCTCGCTGCCCACCGGGGCAAGGGCGTCAAGAACCCTTGCCGGCACGTTAATATTGTAGCCGATTCCATGGTTATCCACCACGATTTTATCTTCCATGGTTTCCTCTAATGTTCCTTTGATATATGAATACATACTTCCTCCCCGTTATGTGCACTCCTTACTTATATACGGTTTCCGATACGCAGAATAATTTCCTGGGACAAAATGCCAATGAAAAACCCTGTAATAAAACCGGCAGTTAAAAGTACAGGAATGTAATAGAGAATATGGTAATTTTCCACCACAAGGGCCGCCATGATAAGCTGCCCTGTGTTGTGCATAACCCCTCCCGCCACGCTTACGGTAACGACTTTTAGCTTTTCCGTCCTCTTTAAAACATACATAGCCAGAAAACTTAAAGCCCCTCCGCTTAAACTGTATAAGATGCTAAAAAGATTCCCAAATAAAAATCCTGCCAGAATAATCCTAACCACAGAAACCAGAAAAGCTTCTTTTGCCCCAAGGGTATATAAAAGCAATACCACCACAATATTGGTAAGGCCAAGTTTCACTCCCGGTATTCCAAAATAAAAGGGAATCAAAGATTCCACATAACTGCAGATTAAGGCCAATGCCAGATACATCCCAAGATATGCCACATTTCTCTTCATGTTTTCTCCCTTTTCGGTAAAATCTTCCCACTTTTTTACCGGGCAATGGAGTCAAAATCTCCCTTTGCCTCCCCTTTTACCTCCACCACAACTTTGTTGGGCAGGCACACAATGCTTTCCCCGCTTTTGGAAACCGGCTTTTGACGGACACAGAGCTTGTCCGGGCAGGATGCCTTTCGCATATCCGCTTTCCCCTCCCGGATATCTAAAACATTTATGGTTATTCCCTCTTTTTTTATCTCTATCTCCTGGTCTTTCTCCAAGGGAACTTCCCGGTACACCTCCCCGTCTAAGGAAATCACCACAAACTCCCCCTGCTTTCTTTTAAAAGCCGTAAAAATCACTGCAAAAACAAGTACTGCAAACACAACTGCAAGTACAATGAAATCTGTTTTTCCAAACCTTCTATTCATATCAGGAAATTATCCTTCCCATATAATAAAATCCTTTGCACTCTGTAAGTTCTACATTTTGTATGGTTCCTATCAAATCTTTACCTCCAGGAAGATGTACCACGGAATTGTTGGAAAGCCTTCCAGTGACAAGGGAATCGTCCTGTTCATTTATGCCTTCCACTAAAACAGGCAGTACTTTTCCTTTGTGCTCCATGGCTTTTTCCGCCGCAATAGACTGGACTTCTTTTAAAAGCCGGTCAAACCTGTCTTTTACCACATCCTCCGGTATCTGGCCTTCCATAGCGGCAGCAGGGGTTCCTGTTCTCTTAGAGTAGATAAAGGTAAAAGCGCTGTCAAAGCGGACACGCTTCACCACATCCAGAGTTTCTAAAAAATCTTCCTCCGTCTCCCCGGGAAATCCCACAATAATATCTGTTGTTATGGAGATATCCGGCATAGCCCTCCGCACTTTTTCCACCAGAGCTAAATACTGATCCTTTGTGTACCTGCGGTTCATTTCCCTTAAAATCCTGGTGCTGCCGGACTGTAAGGGAAGATGGAGATGCCTGCACACTTTAGGGGAATTTTTCATTACTTCAATCAGCTCGTCGGAAAGGTCTTTGGGGTGGGAGGTCATAAACCGGATTCTCTCAATTCCCTGAATTTTGTGAACTTCCTCCAATAGTCCGGCAAAACTTATAGGTTCTTCTAAGTTCTTCCCGTAGGAATTTACATTCTGGCCTAAGAGCATAATTTCCACTACCCCGTCCTCCGCCAGTTTTTCTATCTCCTGAATAATATCCTTTGGATTTCTACTTCTTTCCCTGCCACGGACATAGGGGACAATACAGTAACTGCAGAAATTATTGCATCCGAACATAATATTGACGCCGGACTTAAAAGAATATTTCCGCTCCACCGGAAGCTCTTCCACTATTTTGTCCGTCTCCTCCCACACATCGATTACCCTGGAACCGGACTCTAAAACCTCCCACAAAAGTTCTGCAAACTTATAGATATTATGGGTTCCAAAAATCAAATCCACAAAGGAGTAACTTTTTTTCAGTTTCTCTACTACCACCCTCTCCTGCATCATACAGCCGCAGAGGGCAATCTTCATGTGGGGGTTTTTCTTTTTAAACCCATGGAGGTATCCCAGCCTTCCGTAAACTTTATTGTTGGCGTTTTCCCGGACGGTACAGGTGTTGTAAATCACGAAATCCGCTTCCTCGGAATCCCCTTTTTCATACCCCATATTCTCTAAAATGCCGGCAAGTTTTTCCGAATCCCTGGCATTCATCTGACAGCCCATGTTCACCACAAAGGATTTGGGCAGGTGTCCGTTTTTTTGTTGAAAATTCTTTACCCACTCCCGGCATTTTGCCATATAGTAATACTGCCTGTCAGGTTCCTCTGTTGGGGGGGCTGAATTTAAATCTATTTTTTCTAAATCTATTTCATGATACATTTTTCTTGACTTTCTCCTTTATCTGTCTTACAATCAATACAAGTACATAGATATCATTTCTTATCTTATTCTTTATGGTAAGTTCCACATAAAAAACAGTATATACCAATGCAGTCATTTTTTCAATCAGATTTATTTCCACCGAACTGTTATTTTTGAAAACAAAATATATATTTAACCGGGAAGCCGAAGGATGTTGCTGCACCCGTTCCGAGTCAGTCGGAGGTGGCGCTTATAAGTACATATGAAGCATTGCAGCTTATTGTTTCCATTGCATTACTTGTTGTTGCAATCCTGAATTATACACATAAAAATAGCCGTCCTGACCCTCGCAAAGTCAACGGCTATTTAAATCTAATGTCAAATAAAAAATCACCGAATCTGCCCATTCCCATAAATAATATATTTGCTGCTGGTAAGGGCTAAAAGCCCCATAGGCCCTCTGGCATGGAGTTTCTGGGTGCTAATGCCAATTTCCGCCCCAAACCCGAACTCAAATCCGTCGGTAAACCGTGTGCTGGCATTGACATAAACTGCAGCCGCATCCACTTCGTTTAAGAATCGCTCTGCGTTGGTGTAATCCTTGGTGATAATCGCCTCGGAATGCCCGGTATTGTAATGATTGATATGGGCAATGGCCTCATCAATAGAATCCACAGACTTAGCGGAAATCTTATAATCCAGGTACTCCCTTCCCCAATCCTCCTCCGTGGCGGGAATCACGTTGGCATCTTTTACGGAAGCCTTTAAAATGCTCTCATCCCCCCGGATTTCCACCTGTTTTTCCGCCAGGCGTTTCTCTATCAAAGGAATAAAGGAATCCAAAATATTTTTGTGGACTAACAGGGATTCACAGGCATTGCACACTCCGATCCGCTGGGTTTTTGCGTTGAAAATAATATCGCAGGCCATATCAAAATCTGCGCTTTCATCCACAAAAATATGACAGTTTCCTGTCCCTGTCTCAATGACGGGAATGGTGGAATTTTCCACCACCGTGCGTATAAGCCCTGCCCCTCCTCTTGGAATCAGCACATCCACATAACGGTTCATCTTCATAAATTCCGCTGCCGTCTCATGGCTGGTATCCTCAATCAAGGAGATGGCGGTCTCAGCTACGCCGCACTCTTTTAACGCCTTGCGGATTACCTTTACAATAGCCTCGTTGGAGTAAATGGAATCTTTTCCTCCCCTTAAAATCACCACATTCCCTGTTTTAAAACACAGGCCGAAGGCATCAGAGGTTACATTGGGCCTGGATTCGTATATAATTCCAATGACGCCTAAAGGAACCCTTTTCTGGCCAATCATCAGGCCGTTGGGACGCTTTTTCATGGAGAGTACTTCCCCGATAGGATCCTCTAACGCCGCCACTTCCCGAAGACCCTCCCCCATTGCCCCAATCCTGTCTTCTGTCAGAAGCAGACGGTCTAAAAGTCCCTCCGGCATACTATTTTTTCTTCCGTTTTCCATATCGATATGATTTTGTTCTATGATGTACTGCCTTTTTTCCCAGAGTTTATCTGCCACGGTGCACAACACCTGATTTTTCCGGCTTGTGGATAAAATTCCCACTTCCTGTTTCGTCTCTTTTGCCCTCCTGCAAAGTTCTTCTAATTCCATTTCTGCTCCTTTCCGCAGGATATCCCCTGCTCTGTGATAAGATAGTTTATGGGTATATCAAAATCTTCCGTAGGCAGTTTTTCTTCCACCTGATTCTCATAGGCGATTCCTGCCCGAAGAAGGCGGGGATGTTTTTCAAAATAGCGGTCATAATACCCTTTCCCGTAGCCAAACCTGCCCCCTTCCCTGTCAAATGCAGAACCTGGAGTAAAGCACAGTGCATATTCCCACTCCGCCTTTTTGCAGGCGTTATCCGGCTCCATCACATGAAATGCTCCCTCTTTTAAATCATCCAAAGAAAACACCTGGTAAAAATCCATGGACATGCCCTGTACTCTTGGAAATGCCAAGGGGACTTCCCCTTTCAGTAAAAATTTATAAAAAGGAATCAGGGATACCTCGCTCCCCAGGGGGTAATAGCCGTAAACCCTGACTTTATGCCCGTTTTTTTGGGGAAGCTTTATTAGCTTTTGGGCATGAATAGAGATAATATCGGACAAAGCCAAACGTTCTTCCCTTGGCATGTCATTTCGCATAAGAAGATGGCGTTTCCGAATCTGCTCCTTTGTCTCTTTGAAATCTTCCATATATTTAAAACTGTCCTTTCCCCTTAAAGGGTTTCCACAAAATCGCTGATATAGAAATCTTCGTTGTATTTTGCGTGGAAAAATGTCCCCAAATACTCCCCGTCAAAAATATCGTGAAGGATTCCCACATCTTTCCCGTTGGCTATAATCATATCCGCCCCTGACTGGGTGGCAATCCGGGCAGCGGTTAGTTTTGTGGCCATCCCCCCCGTCCCCACGTCGCTTCCGGTGGACTCCTTTGCCATATGTAACAGTTTTTCGCTGATATCCGTCACTTCCCGGATCAGCCTGGCGTCCCGGCTGCTTCTGGGGTCGTCTGTGTAAAGCCCGTCGATATCTGAGAGAAGTATCAAAAGGTCTGCCGATGTCAAAGACGCCACCAGGGCAGACAAGGTGTCGTTATCCCCAAATTCCATCTCATAGGTGGAAATGGTATCATTTTCATTGACAATGGGTATGACCCCCATTTCAAAGAGCTGTTCAAAGGTATTTTGGGCATTCAGCCTGGAAACATTATCGCTCATGGTGCTTTTTGTCAGTAAAACCTGCCCCACCGTCTGATGGTATTCGGCAAACATCCTCTGGTACGTCATCATAAGCCTTGCCTGCCCCACTGCTGCGCAGGCCTGCTTCTCAGCAGTTTTCTCCGGCCGTTTTTTGATTCCCATGGAACTTCTTCCCACAGCTATGGCCCCGGAACTCACCAGACACACATCCCTTCCTTGGTTTCTAAGGTCACAGAGCTGCCGCACCAGCTTTTCCAGTTTTGAAAAATTAAGCCCCCCCGTCTCATCATGGGTGATAGAGGAGGAACCGACTTTCACCACGATTCTCTTTTTCTCTCTCAATGATTTATCCTTTGCTTCCATTTTATATTAACCCCTTTTTCTCAAAATCTCCCTGCAAGAGTTACTGCCACGTATCGTTTCTAGTACAACGAATACAAATTTCGTATTCATTGTACTAGTTTAGCACACATCTTTCTTGTCGACAACTTAAAATTATGCTATTCTAAAGTACAAACAATTAATTTCTCTGAAGGGGTACGTTTTATGAAGAAGCTTATATATTTTTTTATAAATATCTTTCTCCTCTCTTTTGGCTTTTTGGCAGGCTGCGGCACTTCCCCGGAAAAAATCTCAAAATCCGGGTTCTATTTTGATACGGTGATTACCGTCACGCTCTACGATAAGGAGTATGAGCCGCATTTGGAGGACTGTTTTAAATTGGCGGACACCTATGAACAGTATTTCAGCGCCACCAGAAAGGACAGCGATGTGTCAAAAATCAATACCGCCGGGGGCAAACCTGTTCAGGTGCATGAAGAAACCATGGAATTAATCCAAAAGGGCCTGTATTACTCCCAGGTTTCCGGGGGCGGCTTTGATATTACCGTGGGAAACCTCACTTCCCTGTGGGATTTTTCCCAGGAAAACCCTGCGGTGCCAAAAGACTCCGATATCCAGAACGCCCTAGCCTCCATCGATTACCGAAATGTGGAGGTTTCCGGCAATACTGTCTCTTTAACAAATCCCCAAACCCACATAGATTTAGGGGGGATTGCCAAGGGATATATTGCGGATAAAATGAAAGAATACCTAATTGAACAGGGTGTCACAGAGGGTATTATCAATCTGGGGGGAAATGTGCTCTGCCTGGGGGAAAAAACTGACGGGGCCTACCGTATTGGCGTACAAAAGCCTTTTGAACCGGAGGGAACTGCCCTCTTTGCCCTTAACGTGGCGGATAAAACCGTGGTGACCTCCGGTGTGTATGAGCGGTGCTTTACACTGAAGGATAAACTCTACCACCACATTTTAAACCCTGCCAGCGGATATCCCTATGACAACCACCTTGTAAGCGTCACCATTATCTGCAAAAATTCCGTGGACGGTGACGGCTTAAGCACCGCCTGTTTTTCTATGGGATTAGAAAAGGGCATGGAATTCATTGAAAATCTATCCGACACGGAGGCCGTGTTTATTACGGAGGACAATGAACTGCATTTTAGCAGCGGCATGGGAAAAATCGTTCCATACGAGATTTTAGAATAGTTTTGTTGAAAACTTCCCATTTGTCTACTATAATGGAATAAATGATAACAACTATGACTACATAAAGGAGAATGCATATGAGATTAGTCACACGTTCTGATTTTGACGGACTTGCCTGCGGTGTCCTTTTAAAGGAAGCAGGTATTATTGACCACTGGAAATTTGCCCATCCCAAAGATTTGCAGGATGGCCTGGTAGAAGTTACGGAGGACGACTGCCTGGCAAATGTACCCTATGTACAGGGCTGCGGTCTGTGGTTTGACCATCATTCCAGCGAACATGAAAGGCTTGCCCTTGCAGGAAAATATAAAGGAGAAAGCCGTATCACCCCTTCCTGCGCCCGCATTATCTATGAATATTACGGAGGAGGCGAAAAGTTTTCACATTTTGATGAAATGATGGTGGCTGTGGACAAAGTAGATTCCGGCAATCTCACCATTGATGAAATCCAGCATCCCACCGGATGGATTTTAATCGGCTTTCTGATGGACCCCCGCACCGGTCTTGGAAGATGGAGGAATTTTTCCATTTCCAATTACCAGTTAATGGAAAAACTTTTGGAAGCCTGCCATTCCATGACGGCAGAAGAAATTTTAGAGCTTTCCGATGTGAAAGAGCGTGTTGACGTTTATTTTGAACAGACGGAAAAATTTATGGAGATGGTGAAAAAATATACCACCACCAACGGAAATCTGCTTATTTCGGATTTAAGAGGGGTTGACCCCATCTACTCCGGCAACCGTTTCCTGATTTACAGCATGTACCCAGAGCAGAATGTCTCCGCCTGGATTGTCAGCGGACGGGGAGGAAAGGGATGCAGCGCAGCCGTGGGCTACAGCATCTTAAATAAAACCTGTACCCTTGACGTGGGCAGCCTGATGTTAAAATATAACGGCGGCGGCCACAAAAAAGTGGGAACCTGCCAGTTCTCCGATGAAATTATGGAAACTGACCTTCCCAAAATGTTAAAAGAATTATCAGAAATGGCAAATTCATAGAAATGGGATCTGTCGGGAAATAACGATTTTGCCCCTAATATGTAAGAAGGAAACAGTCCCTTAGAAATTCAGGTGTTTTCAATTCCTTGGATTTTTACCGGGCTGTTTCCTTCATCTTTTTCGATCTCATGATATAGAAACCGGTAGTATTTCATGATGTTCCTGGAGCTTGATGATTGGGTTATACCCGGTTCTTCCCTTATCTGAATAGCAGGCCAGAAGGCCAGAAAAATCTAATTCCTCCATCACTTTTTTCAGGGTATAGACTGGATCGTCATCGGGTAAGCCCAATTCGTAGAAACTGAAATTAATTTTTTGTTACCCAATTTCAAAAAAATCGTTATCATAATCTTGTTTAAGCATAGTTCCATTATAATACCATGGAACGGAGAAAAGATGGTTGCCGCTAGCCATCTCTTTTCTTTTTCATGGATAAATTTCAGGGGCAGGCGTGATCCGCATGGATCACACCTGCCCCTGTGTAGGGCTATCTATTTTCCGACAGCCCCCTCCTCTCTCCTGTTAAAAATCAACTTCCGTTCCATAGAAGGTGCACTTAAACAGTTTTGCCATCTGCTCCGGCGTAATAGCCCTGGGATTTGACCCTGTGCAGGCATCTCCCACTGCATTTTCTGCTATGGAATCCAATTTCTCTAAAAATTCATCCTCTTTTACCCCAAATTCCTGAATGGTCTTTGGAATGTTCATTGCCCGGTTAAATTCTTCAATCTTTGCAATCAAAGCGTTCACCTGTGCCTTTTCCGATGTGCCGCCCAGGCCCACACGCCTTGCAATATCCGCATAGCGCCTCATAGCCTCCGGCTCATGGGCATTGTATTTGATCACGTAGGGCAGATAAATTGCATTTGCACATCCGTGAGGAATGTGCCCGGTGGAAAATGCTGCCCCTGTCTTATGTGCCATAGAGTGGACAATTCCCAAAAGGGCATTGGAAAATGCCTGGCCTGCCAGACACTGGGCATAATGCATCTCTTCTCTGGCATCCATATCACAGAGATAGGACTGGGGAAGATAATCAAATACCATCTCAATGGCTTTGATGGCAAGGGGGTCTGTAAAAGGACTGTTCAATGTGGAAACATATGCCTCAATGGCATGGGTCAAAGCGTCCATACCTGTATATGCCACCTGCTTGATAGGAAGGCTCTCCACCAATGCCGGGTCCACAATCGCCACATCCGGGGTAATCTCAAAGTCTGCCAGGGGATATTTGATTCCCTTTGCATAGTCGGTGATAACGGAAAATGCCGTTACTTCCGTAGCCGTACCTGATGTGGAAGGAATTGCGCAGAAACGCGCTTTTGTCCTGAGTTTGGGGAAATTGAAAGGCGTAATCAAATCCTCAAAGGTGGTATCGGGATATTCGTAAAATGCCCACATCGCTTTTGCCGCATCAATGGGGGAACCGCCGCCGATAGAAACAATCCAGTCCGGCTGAAATTCCTGCATGGCCGCCGCACCCTTCATAACCGTCTCCACAGAAGGGTCAGGCTCTACGCCTTCAAAAAACCTTACCTCCATGCCGGCTTCCTTAAGATAACCCTCAACCTTATCCAAAAAGCCTCCTCTTCTCATGGAGCTGCCCCCGGAAACCACGATTGCCTTTGTGCCGGAAAGATTTTTCAGATTCTCCAGAGAATCCTTTCCATAGTATAAATCCCTTGGTAACGTAAATCTTGCCATTTCTTATCCTCCTTCATAAAAATATACTTCTCCATATACTCGTTCCGGTTTTGTTAAGTTTTTCACATAGCTATGTTATAACACAAAATGCATAAAATTTCAACTGTAAATACTGTTGTTTTTGACAGATTTGCATAAATGTATGATTTAGCAAGTAAAGAAATTCACTCTTTCTCAAAATGCTGGTAATCCTTCACGCTGTTCCAGCTCCCGCCCCAGGTAAATCCCGCCTGGGTAAAAAGCTGGTATGCCAAATCATATTCATCTATTTTATAATCAAACTCTTTCGTCCTGTCCGCATACGCCCCGGAACTTTCCGGCTGACAGATACTACTTCCATTTACCTGTTTCACATAAGGGTTGTACTTTGGGTTTAAATCGACAGCCATGCCGTAGCTGTGGTTAGAAAGCTTATCGCTTCCTGCAATGGTGCGGTAATTAAAAGCGGAGGTATTATTTGCCTCCATGGAAGCCTCATCTTCCCCGGCATATTCATCCACCAAAACCATGCGCTCTATGGGATAACGGTTCTCATACAGTTCCCGGAAAATATGTAACACATCTTCCTTAATTTTCTGGTTCACAATCATCTCCCCCACATAGGTATTGCCGTCCAATCCATAGTACAGCATCCGAAGATAGGCTAAATCCGTCAAGGCCACATGGGGATTCTCCTGATAGGAAATCCCCTGTATTCTTGGCAGTTCCTGTGTGATATCCCCCTCATAAAACAGCCGCCCTGCGGTTTCCTCCGGCAAAGATCCCTGGAATGCACAGACCCCTGGGGATAAAGATAAGATTCTCTCATATTCCTTTTCTACATTCAGGACTTCTGACAGGGTTTCCTCTGTCTGGATTATATCATTTCCACTTTCAGATTCTGTCCCCAAATCCTGGATTTTCATATTTTCTGTAAAATCTTTCTTTGCTGCAATGGCAGAATCCTTATATTTTATTTTCACTAGGAAAATCAAGGAGAAGAAACAAATTATTGCAAAAATACAAAAAAGAGACAGGGTGAAAACTTTAAACCTCTGGTTTCTTTTTCTTCTCCGCCGCCGCTCTCTGTCATTCATGTGCGCCCCCTTTCCTGTCTATATAAATTCAAATCACTGTTATACCAAATCATTTACCCATATCCTCTTTTTAAGCAGAATAAAACCTATGACGCATTTAAAAATCTCAATTAACTGGCAGCACAGGAATACATATACAATATAAAGCCCCGTAAACCTGGTAAGGACAAAGGCCAGGGGAATGTTAAACACCCAGATATAAACGCTGTCAAATAGGAAGGTAATCCAGGTCTTCCCCCCGGAGCGCAGGGTAAAATAGGAGGCATGCATAAAGGCGTACAATGGCATACAGGCGGAGGAAATCCGGATAAATCTTGTGGCTAATTCCCGCACATCCTGGGAGGTATTATAAATCTGGGGAAACAGGGGGGCAATGAGAAACATAGACATTCCCACCACAAAACAGCTTGACACGGAAAAGAAAATCATCTTCCGATCCGTATCCACCGCCTCCTCCAGTTTCCCGGCCCCTAAGAGCTGCCCTACCACAATGGCAATAGAAGAACCCAGGGCAATAAAAACCACGTTAAAGAGATTGGACACTGTGGAAGAAATATTTAACCCTGCCACCACTGCCAGTCCCCTGGTAGAATAGCACTGGTTCAGCATAGCCGTACCTAATGACCACAAGGTTTCATTTATTAATAGGGGCATTCCCTTTTTTATAATCTCCAGGGTAAGATTTCCCGGTATGTGCATACTCTCAAAAGCTCCCACAATAAATTTATTCTCCTCCCTGTGCCTGTGGGTCCAGGAAATAATAATGCCCGCCTCTAAAAACCTGGCAGTTACCGTTGCAATAGCTGCCCCCTCCACTCCAAAGGAAGGAATGGGCCCCACACCAAAGATCAGGATATAGTCTAACACCAGGTTTGTCAAAACAGCCGCCACCCCGGATTTCATGGGAAGAATGGTCTCTCCCGTCTCCCTTAAAGTCCCGGCATACACCTGGGTAAGGGCTGCAGGCACAAGTCCCATCAGCATAATTTTAAGATAGGAACTGCCATATCGGTAGGTGGTTTCCAAATCCCCTGCCTGACCGCTGCCCTCATGGAGAAAAAGATGAATCAGGGGGGTTCTGAAAAAATATAAAACAACAATCCATCCAAAAGCCAAAAATAAGCCGCAGAGGATTTTAAACCGAAAGGCATACTGCACTCCCTTATGGTCCCCTTTCCCGAAAAACTGGGCCCCGAAAATTCCTGCGGCGGAAACGCAGCCAAAAATGCAGATGTTAAACACCATCATCAACTGGTTCACAATAGCCACCCCGGACATCTGCTCCGTCCCCACACGGCCCACCATAATATTATCCAAAAGCACCACCAGGTTAGTGATACTGTTTTGCACAATAATAGGTATAGCCACAAGGAGAACCATCCTGTAAAACGTTTTATCTCCAATAAATAATTCTTTTAACCTTCTCATTCTCTCTCACTTCCCGCAATACAAAACTTATTTGATATGATACAAAAAAAGATGCCAAAACCACATCTGTAAAACATGATTTTAGCATCTTTCCAATCCTTTTTCAAGTTATAAAAAACGAAACATATCAATCCCGGATTTTTGTCTCCTGGCACAAAGACTAAAGGATAATCTTCTTAGGACACTTCTCGGCACAGATTCCGCATCCAGTACATTTCTCCTGGTCAATATATGCCACATTGTCCGCCACATGAATAGCATCGCTGGGACAATTCTTCTCACATAAGTGGCAGCCGATACAACCTACGGAACATCCCTTCATAACATCCTTGCCCTTGTCCTTGGAACTGCAGGAAACAAGATGCTTTGCATCGTAGGGAACCAGCTCGATTAAATGTTTCGGACATGCGGCTACGCACTTTCCGCAGGCTTTGCAGGCTTCTTTGTCCACCTTTGCAATTCCGTCCACAATATGGACTGCGTCAAAAGGACATGCCTTTACACAGCTACCAAAGCCAAGACAGCCATAATTACAGGTTTTTGCCCCGCCGCCGGGCACAAAGGCCATAGCGCCGCAGTCTTCCACACCTGTGTAATTGTAGTCCTGTTTTGCCTTTTCACAGGTTCCGGCACATTTTACAAACGCCACCTGCCTTACGCTGTCCCCTGCAGAAACCCCCATAATCTCACCAATCTGGTTTCCCACCGGAGCACCGCCCACGGGACACTGATTCACCGGAGCCTCTCCTTTTACAATAGCGGCAGCCAGACCGGAACATCCGGCATAGCCGCAGCCACCACAATTATTACCTGGAAGGACACCCATAATAGCCTCTTCCCTGGGGTCAACTTCCACTTTGAATTTTTCTCCGGAAATACCAAGGAAAAATCCAATAAAAAGCCCTACACCGCCTACAACAACGGCCGCAATTAAAATTGCCTGTACACTCATCTGTTTTTCCTCCTAAATCATTCCTGAGAATCCCATAAACGCAATTGACATCAGACATGCGGTAATCAGTACAATCGCAGTACCCTGGAAGGGTTTGGGAATATCATTGTATTCAATTTTTTCACGGAGCCCCGCCATAATCACAATGGCAATAAAGAATCCCACTGCCGTTGCAAAACCGTTGACAACGCTCTCTAAAATATTGTACTCCTTGGTTACGTTATTTAATGCCACTCCAAGCACTGCACAGTTTGTTGTAATCAAAGGGAGGTAAACACCCAGACTCTCATACAGTGACGGAATGGATTTCTTTAAGAACATCTCCACAAACTGAACCAGTGCGGCAATCACAAGGATAAAGACGATTGTCTGCAGATACTGGATATCCAGTGGAGTCAAAATAAATTTGTAAATTAATGCTGTGACAAAGGATGCGATGGTGATAACAAAGATTACCGCACCGCCCATGCCCGCAGCCGTTTCCGTTTTCTTAGATACTCCCAAAAATGGACAGATACCCAAGAACTGGCTTAAAACAACGTTATTTACAATAGCGGAAGCAACTGCAATTAATAATAATGTTTTCATCCGTATCTATCCTCCTATTCTGATTTTGCAGCCGAAGCTGAATTCTGGCTTTTTCCGGTACATGCAGAAGACATTCCGCAGGAAGCGCAGTCTCCGGTAATACATCCGGAAGGCGCAGCCAAAGGTTTGCCCTTTGCATCCATTCTAACCCTTACAATATTCATAATGGCAACAAGAACTGCCAGCACCAGGAATGCCCCGGGAGCCATAACAAAGATTGTGATAGGGGTAAACCACTCTAAGGAAAGAACCTGTACTCCAAAAAGCTGTCCTGCCCCTAAAATTTCCCTGACAATACTGATGCAGGTAAGGCCGAAAGTAAATCCAAGGCCCATACCGATACCGTCAAAGATAGAGGGTACAGCCTCATTTTTGGAGGCATAGCTCTCCGCACGACCAAGGATAATACAGTTTACCACAATAAGGGGGATATACACCCCAAGCTGTGCCGCAAGGGCCGGTGTATAAGCCTTCATAATAAATTCCACCATGGTTACAAGGGATGCCACAATGACAATATATGCAGGCATACGCACACCGTTTGGAATCACCTTGCGGAACAGGGAAATCAAAAGGTTGGAAAGGACAAGCACCACTGTGGTGGAAAGCCCCATGCCAAGCCCATTCACCGCTGCCGTAGTAACAGCCAGGGTGGGACACATACCAAGCATTAATACAAAAGTAGGATTTTCTTTGATAATACCGTTATATAAACGTTCTGTATTCTTATTCATTAATTTGCGCCTCCTTCCAGTACGTTATGGAAGTATGTAATACATGCATTGACACCGTTTGCCATAGCCTTAGAACTTATGGTTGCGCCGGAAACAGATTCCACTTCGCTGTCGGATGCAGGAGGATTTTTAACAATGGTAAAGCTGTCCACAAGCTTCCCTGCAAACTGGCTGTAAAAAGCTTCCTCATTTACCTTCATCCCCAGCCCCGGAGTCTCTGAAATATTGGTAATAGAATAACCATTCACCGTTCCGTCATTGGCAATGCCCACGGAAAAAGTGATATTTGCCTGGCTGGCGTCTTTTGCAATTACGGTAATGACATAGCCTAAGGTGCTGCCGCCCCCGTCCATTGCCACCTGTACATCGGTGATTTCATCGCTGAAACCGCCCTCCTCCATAACGGAAAGTGCAGCCTCTTTATCGAACTCCCCGTAAGCTTCAAAGCTTTCCGCATCTGCAAACACGGTCTGGTAAGCCGCCTGGGACTTCGCTTTATCAGCAGCGGCGATAGGGTCTTTTGTAATTCCATAGACAAGACCAAGGACAAAGCCAAGCACCAAAGTAAATGCAGTTAAAATCATAGCGTCATGTACAATTTTTTTATTCATGCTTCTTTGCCTCCTTTACCACGCCAAATGCTCTTGGCACCGTATAACGCTCAATCATTGGAACTAACAGGTTGCTTAAAATAATGGCAAAGGAAACGCCCTCTGCATTTGCCCCGAAGGTACGGAACAGACCTGTGAAAATTCCAAGACAGATACCAAACACAATTTTTCCCATTGGGGTAATGGGGGATGTGACATAGTCCGTGGCCATAAAGAATGCCCCAAGCATTAAACCGCCGCCGCAAAGCTGTGCCACAATGTAATTTCCATCGAATCCGTGGCCGCTGAAAAGCAGAAGGAATACCACAAATGTCACAATATAAGTTGCGGGAATCCTTAAATCAATAACTCCCAGCAAAATCAGGATAATAGCCCCGATTAAAACGGCGATGGCGGAAGTCTCCCCGATGGTACCTGCCGTCCTTCCGATAAACATATCCATAAGGTTTACGGATTCTCCGTTTCGGATTGCCGCAAGGGGAGTTGCCCCTGAGTAGGAATCAATGGTAAAGTTTGTCATATCTGCTGCAAAAGCGATTAACAGGAAACACCTTGCCCCAAGGGCAGGGTTCATAAAGTTTTGCCCCAGGCCGCCAAAGAGCATTTTTACCACGATAATTGCAAATGCGCCGCCGATCACGGCCTCCCACCAGGGAAGGGTTGCGGGAAGGTTTAATGCCAAAAGCAGTCCTGTCACGATACAGCTGCAGTCCTGTATGGTACTCTCTTTATGTACAATTTTTTCGTAAATCCATTCGGAAGCAATACAGCTTGCGATGGTAACAACAATTAAAATTGCTGCTTTTATTCCAAAGTTGTAAATACCGAAAGCCGTGGTGGGCAGCAATGCAAGAATAACATACTGCATAATCCGGCTGCTGGTATCTTTGGAACGAACATGTGGTGACGATGATACGTTAAATAAATCACTCACAAAAATTCACCTCTTTCTATCATTTTATCTTATTTTTTTCTCTTTGCCGCCAGTGCCTGTTTCTTCATAGTCTTTACTGCCTGTGCCAATGGACGTTTTGCCGGACAGACAAAACTGCAGCTTCCGCACTCCACGCACTCAAGGCCGTGCCATTTCTCAAACACATCCATAAGGCCGTTTTTGGAAAAATCCGCAAGCCTGGAGGGAATCAAAAGTTCCGGACATGCCTCCACACAGCGTCCGCAGTTGATGCAGGCCGTCTCTTTAAATGCCTCCACTTCATCCTCCGTAAAGCAGAGAAGTGCGGAGGAAGTTTTTGTTGCAGGGATATTAAGGCCAAAAAGGGCAAATCCCATCATGGGGCCTCCTGCAATCATCTTCTTGCAGTCTCCTTTAAAGCCTCCTGCAGCGTCTAACATTTCCTGGTAATTTGTACCGATGCAGATATAGAAGTTCTGAGGTTCTGCCACCGCATTTCCCGTTACGGTAAAGATACGGTTCATCAGAGGCTGTCCCAATGCAACTGCATTGTAAATTGCCACCAACGTCTCCACATTGTCAACGATACATCCCGCATCCGCCGGAAGCATCTTTGAGTTTATGGAGCGCTTTGTCACCGCATAGATCAGCTGACGCTCACCGCCCTGGGGATATTTTGTCATCAGCTCCGCCACTTCCATCCGGGACTCATCTTTTACCAGCTCTTTTAATTTGGCAATACAGTCCGGCTTGTTATCCTCCACGCCAAATACGCCTTTTGCCTTTGGGAAAAGCTGCAAAACAATTTTCATGCCGGCTACCAGTTTTTCCGGCTGCTCTATCATCCTGCGGTAATCGGAAGTCAGATAAGGCTCACATTCCGCACAGTTTGCAATAATGTACTCAATCTTATCCGGCTCCTTGGGAGAAAGTTTTACATGGGTTGGGAATCCTGCACCCCCCATACCTACTACACCGGCCTCTTTAATCTTGCCGATAATCTCTTCATTGGAGAGTTTTGTCACATCATCTGTCTTTACAAACTCTGCCTCTTTCATCTCGCCGTCACTTTCGATTATGATGGAGTTCACCATATCGCCAACCGCAACCCGGCGCGGTTCGATTGCTTTCACTGTTCCTGAAACAGATGCATAAATCGGGGAGGATACAAATCCGCCGGCTTCTGCAATCTTCTGCCCTCTTAATACAGTGTCGCCAACTGCAACAATTGGAGTTGCTGGCGCTCCGATATGCTGAGATAACGGAAATACCAGTTCGCCTTTGGGTAATAATTCGCTGACTGGCTTATCTTTGGATAAGTCTTTTCCATCATAAGGATGGACGCCGCCTTTAAATGTCATTAAACCCATTTCTCGTGCCCCACTTTCTTAAAAAATTTGTAAATCCCTGTACGCAAAAAATGTACAAGAACGTCATCTTATAAATTATATCATAAAAAGCGCCTGCTGAAATACCTTTTTTGTACTTTTTTTCATACTTCTTAATTTTTTCTTAATATGCTATACTAAGTATCATAACTTGTACAATTCTATCAGACAGGAGGCTTCCTTTGGAGATAATACATAAAACCATTCCTGCGCCAAAAGACTGTTATACCGATACATATTTGAAAAACAACACCGCTTTTTTTGATATTGAAACTACTGGTTTTTCTGCCAAAAACTGTTTTATATACCTAATTGGCCTTGTCATAAGAAAGGACGAAACCCTGGAAATCTTTCAGTTTTTTGCAGAAAATCCCATGGAAGAAAAAGAGATTTTAACCGCTTTTTACCGCTACCTCTCTCCTGTTTCCACACTGATATGCTACAACGGCCTTACTTTTGACATACCCTTTTTAAAGCAGCGGACGGAAAAACAAAATCTTTCCTTTTCCTGGGAAAATTTCCGGATTATGGATATTTATCAAGAAATGCGGCCCTTTTTAAATCTTTTGCATCTGCCGGATAAGAAACAAAAAACACTGGAAATGTTTTTGGGCATCCAACGGGAGGATTCCTACACAGGGGGGGAGCTTGTGGCTGTCTACAAGGAGTATGAAAAACAGCCCGCAGAAGAAAAAAAATCCCTTTTACTCCTCCACAATTATGAGGATATTCTGGGCATGACAAAACTTCTGCCCCTGTTTTCTTACCTTCGCTTTTTTGCCGGGGAGCCAGACATAACTTCCGCCAAGTTGGAAGAAACCCTTCCCTTCGGCGCCGATTCCCCCAAAAAGGAACTTCAAATCACCCTGAATACATCCCTGCCCTTTCCTGCAAGACTTACAGTGGAAAAGGAAATGTACCGCCTCACTTTCCGAGAAAATCATGTTTATCTCTTCATCCCGGTTTTGGAAGGGGAACTGTATTTTTACTATGAAAATTACAAAGACTACTACTATCTGCCCTTAGAAGATATGGCAGTCCACAAAAGCGTCGCCTCCTTCGTGGACAAATCCCACAGGAAAAAAGCCACAAAAAGCAACTGTTATACCAGGCGCCGGGGGCTGTTTCTTCCCCAGCAGGCGGATTGGTTTGCCCCCTGCTTTTATCCTGGAAAAATAGAAAAATCCTCCTGGTTTGAATACGGGGAAGATTTTTTATCCGATTCTAAAAAACTAGCTCTTTATGTAAAAAATGTCCTGTCCCTCTTTATCTAATCTATGCAGAAACAGGAAGATAAGAACGGAAAATTTTCATCCCCATACAGACCTGCACAAAAAAGCCGCCCCATGGATTTTCATGGAGCGGCCTGATATTACTGTTCCCTTGAGAAAAAGAAACTGCTTTTCCTCGCAAAATTTATGGCCTTATAATTCATAATCTGCTCTGTACTGCCGATAAACAGTACCCCGTCTTTTGTCAAAGATTGATTAAATTTCTTGTAAATTTCTTCCTTGGCATCCTCCGTAAAGTAGATTAGCACATTGCGGCACACAATCAAATGGCACTTGGTAGGATAGTCATCCTTTAACAGGTTATGCTGCTGGAACTGTACCCTGGATGTAATTTCCTTAGAAAGCTGGAAAGAATTTCCCACTTTCGTAAAATATTTCCGTTTAAAATCATCCGGGACTCCCGCAATGCTTTTTTCACTATACAATCCGATCCGGGCTGTATCCATCACCTGTCTGTCAATATCTGTGGCCAGAATTTTAATCTGGTTTAAAGGAATATGCCTGGAAAAAGCCATCACCAGAGAGTATGGCTCATCCCCGGTGGAACAGGCAGCACTCCAAATCTTTAAGGATTTGCCAAATTTCTGAATCAGTTCCGGAATAACCTCCTGGTCTAACAATTTCCACTGTTCCGGATTCCGATAAAACTCAGAGACATTTATGGTCAGAAAGTTTACAAACTGTTCAAATTTTTCCTTATCTTTTTTCAGCAGTTCCACGTAGGAATCGTAATTTGCCATTTTATTTTTGTTGATTAGAGTATCAATCCGCCTGCGCATCTGCTTTTCTTTGTAAGCATTTAAATCAATCTGGGTAAGACCAAAAACATTTTTTTTAAATTTTTCATAATCGCCAAGCATAGAAAAACCTCCGGTCTATTCTTCTACAGCAGTTTCACCCTCATCTTCCGGCGCAGCAAGTGCTTTCATACTCAAGCTGATTTTTTTGTCATCCTCATTGAAATCAACAATCTGAGCTTCAATTTCCTGGCCTACTGACAGCACATCCGCAGGTTTTTCAATATGCTCCTTTGCAATCTGTGACACATGCAAAAGGGCATCCACCCCCGGCGCCAGCTCTACAAATGCGCCAAAATCTGTCATGCGGGCAACTTTCCCCTTGATAACAGTTCCCACTGCAAAGCGGTTTGCAGCGTCATTCCATGGGTTATCCTCCGGGAATTTCATGCTCAGGGCGATTTTGGTATCGTTAATATCCTTGATAAATACTCTTACCACATCATCCACTTTAAATACTTTCTTGGGGCTCTCCACTCTGCCCCAGGACATTTCTGAAATATGAAGGAGCCCGTCTGCACCGCCCAAATCAATAAATGCACCGAAATCTGTCACATTCTTAACAGTTCCTTCCACTACATCCCCTACACTGATCTTGGAGAATAACTCTTTCTGCAGCTCGGCTTTTCTTGCGACTAATAACTGCTTTCTGTCTCCAATGACTCTTCTGCGGCGGGGATTGAACTCCGTAATCACAAACTCAATCTCCTGGTCTTTATATTTGTTTAAGTCTTTCTCATATGTATCGGAAACCAGACTTGCAGGAATAAACACTCTGCTCTCCTCCACAACCACGCTTAAACCTCCGCCCAAAACCTGAGCCACTTTTGCAGTGAGCACAGTCTGGTTTTCAAAAGCTTCCTCCAGCTTTTTGTTGCCTTTTTCAGCGGCAAGACGCTTGTAGGAGAGAAGAACCTGTCCCTCTCCGTCGTTTACTTTCACTACCTTTGCTTCCATGGAATCACCTACGGAGACAACAGTAGTTAAATCAAGACTTGATTCATTGGTATATTCGTTACGTGAAATAATGCCATCCGACTTGTATCCGATATTTAAGACGATTTCATCTGGTTTCACATCGATAACAGTTCCTTCGACTACCTCTCCGTTTCTTATTGTTTTAAATGATTCTTCCAGCATTTGTTCAAAGCTCATTTCTGACATTCTCTGAAACCTCCTCGATAATTTTGTTTGGGGTGGAAGCCCCTGCGGTAATACCTACGTTATCAATGGACCGAAACTTTTTTTTGTCCAAGTCTTCAAGTGTCTGTATATAGTAAGTATTTTCACATTCTTTTTTGCATATTTCAAATAGCTTCTGCGTGTTGGAACTTTGGCGTCCGCCAATGACAATCATGGCATCTACTCTGCCGGCGATTTCCGCCGCTTCTTTCTGCCTGACTTCCGTAGCATTGCAGATAGTATTTAGAACAAGTATATCATAACCTTTTTTCTGAATAATTTCAACTAATTCTTGAAATTTGTTGTAATTAAATGTCGTTTGAGACACAATGCATACCTTTTCCCCTGGGGAAAGAGAAAATTTTTCAGCCTCCTCCCTGGTTTGTAGTACCGTAGTCCTATCTGCAAGGGACCAGCCTTTGATTCCCTCCACCTCCGGGTGGGAATCATTTCCGATAATCAGCACGTGATACCCCTTTTTGCTGTACTCCTCCACAATTTTATGGATTTTAAGGACAAAGGGACAGGTGGCATCTACAATTTGAAACCCCAGGCCCTGTATTTCTTCTTTGATTTCCCTGGAAATCCCATGGGAGCGGATAACTAAAACCCCTTTGGGAAGCCCGGAAAGCCCCTCCATATCCTTCACGGCGTGGACGCCTTTGCGCTCCAAATCCTCCACAACTTCTTCGTTATGGATAATAGGCCCGAAAGTATACACCGGAATCTTATGCTTTTTTGCCTCCCGGTATACCAGCTCCACCGCCCGCTTCACCCCAAAGCAAAACCCGGCAGACTCCGCTAATACTACCTGCATGACACTCTCTCCTGATATAATTTTTTTATGGACTCCACCACCTCTTCAATTCCCATATCTGAGGAGTCCACAAGCACTGCATCCCCTGCCTGTCTTAAAGGGGATATCTCCCGGTGCATATCCCTGTAATCCCTGTCTTTAATATCCTCTTCAATCTCCTGCAAATCACAGGAAATCCCTTTTTCTTCCAGTTCGTCAAAACGGCGTTTTGCCCTGGTATAACTGCTGGCAGTGAGATAAATCTTAAGCTCTGCCCTCGGCAGCACACAGGTTCCAATATCCCTTCCGTCCATGATCACATCTGCATCTTCAGCAAGTTTTTTCTGAAGAGCCACCAGTTTTTCCCTGACTTTTCCATATGCGCTCACAAGGCTTGCCATATTTCCCACTTCTTCCCTGCGTATTTCACCGCTTACGTTTTTCCCGTTTAAGATCACCTGCTGTTCTCCCCTGTCATACGCAATGGAAATCTCAATCTCTTCACAAACGCCGCATATCTTTTCCTCCTCAGAAGCTTTGATGCCTTTTTCCAAAAAATATAACGCCATAGCCCGGTACATGGCCCCTGTATCCACATAGATAAAATTCAACTCTTTTGCCAGCCTTTTGGCAATGGTACTCTTTCCGGCACCCGCCGGTCCGTCTATTGCAATATTCATACATTTCTCCTTTATATTAATTTTATTTTAGATTCCCCGTTTATCCCCACAAAATACCCGGTAGCCCAGGCTATCGGGAGATTATCCCCGCCGGTCAAAGCGTCCACATCCAAAACCTCGCCTGCAAAATAAACACCAGGGACAATTTTTGATTCCATGGTGGAGGGATTGATTTCTTTGACGCAAACCCCTCCTTTTGTGATGATGGCCTCATTAAAATCCCTAAGGCTGGTAAGGGTAAGGGGAAATTCTTTTAAAGCCCTTATAATATCCCCTCTCTCCTCTTTTGTTATCTCATTCACTTTCTTTTCCTGGCTCACACCGGAGACAAAAGGTATCAAGGAACGCATCTTTGCCGGGAGAAGATTTGTTAAAACATTCTTTAACTGTTTGTTTTTTCCTGATTCAAACTCACGGAGCAATCGTTTATCCAACTGTTCCTGGGAAAGTGCCGGCTTTAAATCAATATACATGGAAAGCTCTCTCTGAAAAAGCGCCTTTCCCACTTGACTGCTGGCACTTAACACCAGAGGGCCGCTGACACCAAAATGCGTAAACAACATTTTCCCAAAATCTTGAAAGAGAATTTTATTTTTGTCTTTCACCGTGATTTCAACGTTTTTTAGGGAGAGTCCCTGCAATTCTGACACATACTCCTCCCTCGCATTCATGGGCACAAGGGAGGGATACCGCGGCGTTAAGGTGTGGCCCATCTCCTCTGCAAACTTATATCCGTCTCCCTTAGAGCCTGTACTCTGATAGGAAAATCCCCCTGTGGCAATAATCACAGCATCCCCCGGAATCGTCCTTCCGTCAGAGAGCACTACACCTTCTGCCCTTCCATGGTTTACGAAAATCCTCTCCGTCTTTTGGCGGAGTTTTATTTCCACCTTTGCCTGTTTTAAGGCTTTCTCCAAAGCAAAAATCACATCGGAGGAATGGTCAGAAATGGGAAATACCCGGTTTCCCCGCTCGATTTTTGTCTTTACCCCATGGCTCTCAAAGAAATCAATCACACGGAAATTATCGTATCCGTAAAATGCGCTGTACAAAAACTTTGGGTTTGTTACTACGTTCCCAAACAGATTGTCTATCTCACCGGCATTTGTGATATTACATCTGCCCTTTCCTGTGATAAACAATTTTTTCCCCAGCTTTTCATTCTGCTCTAACAAGATTACGGAATGCCCCTGCTTTGCCGCCGCAAGGGCTGCAAACATTCCCGCTGGGCCTCCTCCCACTACGATAACTCTTTTCATCCCTCTTCCCCGATTCTTGCATATCTCATTTTTAATGTATCCTCTATATGGTCAATCTCATCATTTTCATATACCTGATATTCTTCCCAGATTTCCTCCAACATTTCCAAGGTATCTGACACTTCCCTGTTTTTTTTCATACAAAGTGCAACAATCAAGGCATTTATGACACTTAATGGGGCTGCCAGGGAATCCACAAGGGACACCATATTGCTTCTGGCAATTAAATTGCAGGAAGAATAGAGATTCATGGGAGAATGGACACTGTCTGTGAGGGTAATTACTTTTGCATTGCGGTTGTTGGCAAATTCCATGGCCTTTAATGTCCGCATAGAATATCGTGGGAAACTGATGCCAATCATCACATCCCGGCTGCCAATCCGCATCATCTGCTCAAAAACCTCACTGGAACTGTTTGTATGCAAAAGATGTACCTTGTCGCAAATCAGATTCAAATAAAAACCTAAAAAACTCGCCAAAGGTGCACAGCTTCGGATTCCTATAATATAAATATGGTCTGCATTTAAAATGGTTTCCACCGCCTGCTCAAATACATTCTCATCCACTTCCTCTAAGGTGGCCTGAATATTATCCATATCTCTCTTTAACACCGTAGCCAATATCTGTGACTGGCTGATGCGGTCAAACACAGCATCCATAGTCTGAATCGTATTTAATTTGTCCCGCACCATAATTTCCAACTCACTCTGAAATTCTGGATATCCCTTGTATCCCAGATTTGTGGCAAAACGCACCACAGTGGACTCACTGACTCCTACTACTTCCCCCAGCTTTGCAGCAGTGAGAAAAACAGCCTTGTCATAATGGTCCATGATATAGGAAGCAAGCAATTTCTGGCCCTTGCTCATGCTCTTAAATTTTTCATTGATGCGGTTGCTCAAATCATTTCGTTTACTCATAGTTTCTCCGTTATCCTCTTTTTCTCTCTCCCCAGGGACATTGCCCGCAAAAGCGCTCTTTATTCCCCTGCGCATAAAAAGGATTGAGGTCTTTGCCATCAATCCTAATTATAAAATTACAACTTATACGGAAAATCTCTGTGCCTCTTCTTTCAGGCTTCCGGCAATGGCGCCGTTTTCATCCATCTGAGAATTGATTACCGCAATTTCAGACACCAAAGTCTGAATACTTCCCGCCACATTGGATACACCATTTGCGCTTTCATCCACCGCTTTTGTGATATCGCTGATGGACTCTCCGATTTCTGTCACCATACTGTTGATTTCTTTAAAACTCTGGGCATACTGAGCCATCTCCTGATCGATATGTACCGCATCATCACTGTACTGCACACCGCTGGCCACAAAATTATCATAGTCAGGCAGTATCGTCTCCTCCATATAATGGATAATTTCATTGGAGTTGCTTATCATTTCGTTTACCAAATCCAGCACCATGGTGTTAATTTCCTGGATATTCTTTGCGGTCTTACTGCTGGAATCCGCCAACTGGCCAATCTCCTCTGCCACCACGGAAAAACCTCTTCCGGCTTCCCCTGCCCTGGCTGCCTCAATCGCCGCATTTAAAGCCAAAAGATTCGTCTGGTTTGCTATGGAGAGAATCTCATCTGTAAGGGCATTGACTTTCTCTATATTCTTGCTGTTTTCCACTGCATTCTTGATTTTCCCAATAATAGGCGTCAGCATCTGATTGATATCTTCCTTATTGTCCTGGGCATATTCCTTCAGTTTTGCAGCACGGTTCTTCATCTCATTGGCATATTCCAAAATATCCCCTGTAGTTTTCTGCAACCCCTCCAAATCCTCCATGACACCGGAAGCATTGCTGTCCACATTTGCCACTGTGCTTGCCACCTCTTCCATGGTAGCGGAAAGTTCCTGTGCCACTGCAGACACATCGCAGGCACTGCTGTTGGAACTGTTTGCCCTCTCCATAACATTGGTGACAATATTGTTCAACGACAGGGAATCGTTGTTGATTTTTTGCATAATGTTTTCCAAAATATCCAGAAAACGGTTGACATTGGCAGCCATACGCCCCATTTCGTCTTTATTTAAAACCATCAGGCGAAGAGACAAATCCCCGCATCCCTGCTCAATGGAGTCAATAATCTGGTCCATCTTTTTGGTGTGTGCCCGAAGACGCCAGGTCACTTTCCTTTCAATACACCACACAGTAAGCCCAAACATCAGAATACACACTACAACACAAGTAATGCACAAAATCTTAACACTATTGAAAATCTTTTCCTGGCTGCTTAGTATTTCATTTACGCTGACATCGTTTAACTCTATCCAGGAATCAATAATTTTTTCAAAAGACTGTCCTATGTTATATAATTTTGAATTGGTATAGAGGATAGCCCCGGATTTGTCTTTATTGTCCATCATAGCTTTTACTTCAGAAACCGTAGCATAGAGAACGGCTGCACCTGCTTCCGCTTCGGCGGCTTTCTCCTCCTGTTCTGTACCCATCATATAGGCTTTCATATTTTCCAGAGACTGCTGAAGCTTACCATTGCACTCCTCCACACCTGCCCAGATACTTTCTTTATTATCTGACCCGCTGGTACAGTATGAAGTTCCCAGTTTCTGCATCTTCTGGGATTCCACACTGATTTTGTTTAACTCGATAAGAGAATTGACCCCCTTCTCTTTTACCGTAACAGAAGCTCTCTGCATTTTTGCAATACTGGTAAATCCCACTGCGATTAGAACCAACACTGCCAGCATTAATCCAAACACCGGAACCATTAACTTATATCTGATACTCATATTCTTTATTTTCATACATAACCTCCGACAATACTTTTTGTATTACCCCTTTTTTAACACCTTCGATTCCCTCTGTACAAAAAGGCAGACTATGAAAAACAGAAATCCTTTCATAGTCTGCCTGCTAAGAGCAAGAAGAATTAACAGATTACAAATTAATAAACCTATCTGCTTCCTCCGTAAGATTTCCGGCAATCTGCCTGTTGTCATTCATGGCATCTGCAATCTCTCCAATATCCTTAACCAAATCCGAGGTATTGGCAGCCACATTCGTGGCACCGTTTGCGCTTTCATCCACTGC
>Ga0137307_100543_pt1 | contig 47845 bp, 35 predicted proteins | sample NAcewD2O_March_2_FD_97180 | JGI IMG/M metagenome (GOLD analysis project Ga0137307, IMG submission 97180) | Mouse cecal microbial communities from Vienna, Austria - N-Acetylglucosamine amended D2O_March | ecosystem: Host-associated > Mammals > Digestive system > Large intestine > Cecum | place... | reverse complement strand
CAGATCGGGATCGGAGGCGTGCATGCGGTCGACCTTCGCCCGCGCCTCGGCGAACCACCCCTCGTCGAGGAAGTGCTCCTCGTGGCCCCACTGGTAGAGCGCGCGGCCGATGAACTTGGCGCCCGTGTTGAGCAGCATGCGCTCGTCGTCGGGGGTGCCGTATACGCCGTCGGTCGTCGTGCGGGCCGTGTTGAGAAACTCGGTCTGCGTGATGGCGCGCGAGAGATAATTATGCAGCACCTCCTCGGAGATGGCGCCCCCGGAGAAGGCGTAATCGCCCGTGTTGGGCACGGGATCGGGACGGACGGGGATCTCGGGCCACTCGCTGCGGTCCCACTCCTTTTCGCAGCCCGCGGCCACGAGCGCCAACGCCGCGGCGCAAAGTATCGTTCGGAAAGTTTTCATGGTTTCGCTGTTTTGGCTCACCCGGGGCGGTGTGCCGCCCCGGGTGAGCGATTATTTCGGATCAGAGGGAGTCGATCGAATAGCTCATACCGTTCGATTCGATCGTAAAGACTGCTCCTTCGGAGAAGACGCCCGCACGGTAGAGCCGCCCCAGCAGTTCGAGCCCCACTTGGTTGTCGGTCGACGCGACGGGAATATAACCCGCCGAGGCGCCGTTGCCCGCAACGGTCACGTCGCCGCCCACCCGCTCGAGCTGTGCGAAGCCGCCCAGCCCGTTGAGGTTGGCATTGTCCGCGAGTACCAGGCTGCCGCCGATCTCTCGGAGCGGCATGACATCGAAGTTCCAGAAGCTGCCGTTGCAGCCGCGCACCTCGAAGTCGCCGCCCACGCTCTTCAGGGAGAGGAACGTCACGCCCGCCATGGGCTCCGCCACGCCCGTCAGACGCACGCTGCCACCAACGTGCTCGATCTGCGACAGGGCATTGCCCGCACCCCAGTTGGTGGCGATCTTCGGACAGTTCTCGAACACCAGGTCGCCGCCGATGGCCGTCATCGACTTCATACCGTTGAGGTTGAACAGCTGCGCGCAGTCGCGGAAGACGATACCGCCCTCGACCGCGAACCCGTCGTTGAGGAAGAGCTGCTCGGTGGAGGTGAGCGTCGAGCCCACGAGGGTGAAGTCGCCCAGCACCTTGTCGACACGGGTCTTGACGAACGAGAGGTCGTTGTCCGACATCGTGCCCTGAGGATCGAGAATCGTCAGGTCGCGCACCGTCTCGCGCTCGGCCGAGCCATCCTGCGGCGCGAAGGCCAGCAGCTCGTCGCGCGACGAGATCGTGTAGCTCTTGTAGGGATCCGGCTCGGGAATATCCGAGAAGTCGACCGGCGTACCATCGGCATAGCGGCAATCGACGACGGCACCCTGACGGACGACACCGCTCGCGATCCAGCCCGCGACCAGATCGAAGCCCACCTGCCCGGGACAGGTCTCGTAGGGAATGCCTCCGGCGCTCGGGTCGGTGCCGTTGCCTGCGATCGTCACATCGCCGCCGATCGAGCGGATCTTCTCGAAGCCGCCCAGTCCGTTGACATGATCGTTGCCGGTCAGGACGAAGCTGCCGCCGATCTCTTCGAGGCGCGTCGCCAGGTTCCAGAAAAAGCCCGTATAGAGCTCGATGCAATTGTGGTCGATCGTCAGCGTGCCGCCCACGCGGGTCAGCGAGGCGAAGGCCATCTGCTGCATGCCGCAGTCGCGCACGGTCATATCTCCCTCCACGTCGGTGATCTGCGCAAAGCCGTTGCCCGCGCCCCAGTGGGTCAGATAGGGAATGTTCTCGAGGATGAAATCGCCGTGGATGCAGGTGATGTCCTTAAATCCGTTGATGTTGAAGAATCGGTTGCCGCCCGCCTCGTCGTAGGTCACGATGTTGCGCAGCACGATGCCACCGCGGCAGTCGACCTTGCCGAAGAAGGTCTCGGTGGTCTTGATCGCAGCGCCGTCGATCGTCAGCGTGCCCTGCACGACCTCGATCTTCGAAGCCAGCGCCGCCATACCGTTATCGGTGACCTGGGCGCCCTCGATCGTCAGGTTCTTCACCTCCTTGCCGCTGAGGCTCAGCGCCGCGGCTTCGGCATCGGATTTCACCGTATAGCTGTATACGCCGCCCGTCTCGCCGCCCTGGCCGATCAGCGATGGGTCGGTCGCAGCCAGCGGATGGTTGTTCGAAAGGATCACCCGGTCGGCGGCCAGCACCGCATTGGAGATCAGATAGCGAATGACGTTGAAGCCGTATTCGTCCGGCTGGTCGGGCTTGTCCTCGCCCAGGGCCGCATTGTCCTGGACAAAAAGGCGCCCGGTCATCTTCTTGAGCCCCATCAGGCCGCCGATGTCGGTGAGCACGGGGTTGTTCTCGATGCGTATGTCACCGATCGAGAAACGCAGCCCCATCTCGCCCAACGAGGCGAGCGCGGCGTTGCCCTCGATCTCCAGCAGCGTGGCGACCGAAGTGACATGGGGCAGCACGAGCTCCGCAATGCCCGTATTGCGGATCGTGAGCGTGCCGACGGCCGCGACGTCGAGCGACGAGAGGTCGGTGATCCCCTCGCCCTCGATCATCAGACGGTTGACGCTGCCGCGCGCCGTAAAGGCATCGACTTCGGCCTGCGACCGAAGCGCGAAATCTCCCTCGTAGGGGTTGGCCGGGTCGGTCGTATCCTCGCTGCACGCGGTGGCGAACGCCGCCAGCAGCAACACTGCCGAAAGGATGTATCTGTTCAATCGTTTCATGTTCTGGTCGGTTTGTGTCGGTTTGTGTCGGTTTATTTCTGGGGGTTGAGGTCCATCTCGCGCTGCGGCGCCGGATAGAAGTAGGCGTAGGCGGGCTTGAAGGTCTTGTTGGTGATGTGTGCGGCATCGACACGGTTCAGACGGCGCAGATCGTAGATGCCGTGCCCCTCGAATGCCAGCTCCTTCACGCGCTCGGCGATCACCGCCTCGCGGAACTCGGCGAGCGAAAGCCCCCGCGGCAGATCGCCCAGCCCCGCACGGTTGCGCACGGCATCGACCCAGCGATATCCCTCTTCAGTAGGGCCCGCGGCCTCGGCATAGGTAAGTGCCACTTCGGCAAAACGGATCAAATAACAGTTGGCCGACGTGCGGTTGGCATTCGACTGCGCATCGGTGTACTTGCGGCAGAAGGGATAGAAGAACTTGTTCTTCACGTTGTCGCTGCTGGTCAGGTTCGACGGGTCGTAGGTGGCCAGCACCGAGCCGTCCTCGTTGTAGATCGTCGTCACCATGAGCTGTTTGCGCAGGTCGGCATCGTCGTAGGTATCTCGGAACTCGTTGTCGACGCGCATCGCCTGGAACCCCGACTCGTAGTCGACGAACTTCCTCACGCGCACACCTCCGCCCTGGGCCGCGATCGACTCGGAGATCCAGACCACATTGCCGGTCTGGATGACGAACATCTGCGGCAGCTGCGAATAGGTGCCCTCCATGCCGCTCGCCTCGCGGTTCATCGAGGTCATGAAGATGTGTTCCACGCCGTCGGCCTGGTGCTCCGTGTCGTAGACATTGCCCAGATCGGGATCGAGCCGGTAGGCCGTCTGGTCGTTGAGCACGGCCGAGGCGTACCGGGCCGCCAGCGCATAGGCGGCATCGGCATCCTCCACCCACTCGTAGCCCGGGGCGCCCGAGGCTTTGGCCGAGGCCATGTAGAGGTAGACGCGGGCCAGCAGAGCCTGCGCGGCCACCTTGTCGGCACGCCCCTGCCGCTTGCCGACCGAAAGCATTCCGATGGCCGTCTCCAGCTCGTCGATGACGAATGCGTAGACGTCGGCGATCGGCGCGAAATCGCGGAACGAGTCCGTCACGCTCGACACGGTCTGCCGGCGGATGGGTACGCTGCCGTAGTTGATGACCAGCATGAAGTGGTTGAAGGCGCGCAGGAAATGGGCCTCGCCCAGGATCCGGCGGCGCGCCGAAGCGGAGATGTCCGACATACGCGCCACGTTGTCGAGCACCGAGTTGGTGCGGGCCAGACTCACATAGGCCGACTTGAAGAAGTAGATCGCCTCATCGCTCGTCGGGGTGATGTCCCACTGGAAAAGGGGGCTCTCGTCGGCCTTGCCGTAGGACTTGTACTGGTTGGTCGGCACGTCGCCCAGGAAAAAGAGGAAACGGGCGCAGTACTCGATATAGTTCAGGGGCGTATAGGCGTACATCAATGCCGATTCGGCATCGGCCTCCGTATTGTAGAAGGTCTTGTTCGAATAGGTGCCGTAGGGCACTTCGTCGAGGCACGAACCGAGCCCCGCGGCTGCCGCGAGCAGCAATATGCAGTGAAAGATACGTTTCATGGATGGTAAACGTTAGAATTTGAACTCGGCGCCGCAGGTGATCGTCGAGACGCGGGGATAGGGCACGCCGCCGATACCGTTCTCACCCACTTCGGGGTCGTACTCGCTCACCTTCGAGAAGGTGAAAGGATTGCTGACGCTGACATACAGGCGCATATGCTTGATCCCTCTGACCTTTTCGGGCGGAAGCGTATATCCCAGCGTGATGTTCGAGATGCGCAGGAACGAACCGTCCTCGACCGACCACGACGAGGCGTGGTACTGGCGGTTGTAGCGCAGACTCGGACGCTCGTTGTTCGGATGCTCCGGCGTCCAGCGGCCGGCCCTCAGGGCCGGCGCATCGAGCTTGCGCGCCGAGAAGATGTCGTTGCCGTAGACGCCGTACATCATCACCGAAAGGTCGATGCCGCAGCGGTGCGACAGCGAGAGATTGAGGCTGGCCGTGAAGTCGGGATTGGGATCGCCGATGATCGTGCGCCGCGAGGGATCGAGCGTGCCGTCGGGATTCAGACCCACGTAATTCAACTCGCCCGGACGGGTGTTGGGGCTCGACCCGTCGCCCTGCGGCGTCTGGATGATACCGTTGACCATGTATCCGTAGAACGAATTGACGGGGTAGCCGATGGCCAGCACGTTGAGGAAGGCGTCGCTGTAGACACCGCCGCCGTACTGCGTGTAGCAGATGCCGTTGGCGTCGACCGTGGCGCCCGAATTTTCGGCCGTGCCGATCGCCACCACCTTGTTGCGGTTGCGGCTGAAGATGCCCGTGGCCGTGAAGTTCCAGTCGGGGGTGGAGACGATGCGGCCCGTCAGTGCGATCTCGAAGCCCTCGTTGCGGATCTCGCCGTCGTTGACCCACACCGTGTCGAAACCCGTACTGGGGGCCAGATACTGCTTGCGCAGCAGATCGGTGGTGCGCTTGACGTAATAGTCGAACGTCAGCGAGAGGCGCCCCCTGAAGATCGAGAGGTCGAGGCCGATGTCCATCTGCGCGGTTTTCTCCCACGTAAGCTCGTGGTTGGCCATACCGGCATAGGTCACGAAGCGGTCGCCCAGACCCTGCCGGCCGTCCTGATAGCCGATGCCGTAGGCGCGGTACTCCCGGCCGTCGCACCAGTAGTAGTCGTAACCGAACCTCTCGAAGGTCTGGTAGGGCAGAATGCCCTGGTTGCCCGACACGCCGTAGCTGGCGCGTAGCTTCAACTGGTCGAAGAAGTCGAGTTGCCGTATCCAGGGCTCCTCCTCCATCTTCCAGCTTACGGCACCCGAGGGAAAGAAGCCCCAGCGATGCCCCTCGGCGAACTTCGAGGCACCGTCGGCGCGCGCCGTGAAGGTGAATAGGTAGCGGTTCTTATAGGCGTAGTTCAGTCGCGTGAAGGCCGAAGCGAGCATCTCCTGGCTGCGCGACGTCGAGGTGATCACCTTGTCGGCGCCGGAGACCACCTCGTCCTTGAGCGCGGCATTGGTGAAGCCGCGCCCGGTGATCGTCGATCCGCGGCTCACGCTGTTCTCGTAGCCGGTTCCGGCCATGGCCGACAGGGCGTGGTCGCCGAAGGTCCTGTTCCAGGTCAGGTAGGCGTCGCACGCCAGATTGACGTAGGTCGACTCGCTGTTGCCACCTTCGCCGTTGTAGTTGTCGCCCTGAAGCGTATAGAGCGGCGGATTGAAGTAGGACGAGCGGCTCTGCTCGGCACGCACGTTGCCCGAGGCGGCGAAGGTCAGGCCGGGGAGAATCGTCCAGTCGGCCTTGACCAGCGCATAGCCCGTCATGTCGTCCGACCCGCGGTTCACCTCGCGGTTGATCATCACGGGATTGCCGTAGTCCTTCGGGTTGCTGCGGAAGTAGGAGCCGTCGCCGTTGTAGACGGGCCAAAGGGGGTTGACGCCATAGCTCGTGCCGTTGTTATAGGTGCGGAAACCGCGCACGAAGCCCGCCTTGGTCTTCAGCGAAACGTCGCGGGCGACCTTGTGGTCGTAGGACATGTCCACCGTATACTTCTCGTAGTCGTCGTTGTGCTGCATGCCCTCGCCGTCGTAGTAGCCCAGACTCACGTAGTAGCGGTTGTTCTTGCCGCTCCCCTCGACGCCGACGCTGTAGTCCTGCGTCACGGAGGTACGGAACACATGGTCGGCCCACCGCGTGCGGTAGGGCCACGCGCCGCTCTCGATCTCCGAGATGGAGGGATAGTAGGTGCCGTCCGCCCAGATCTTGCCCGTATAGGGGCCCTCGGCGCCGCCGTTTTCGTAGGATTCGTTCTCCAGACGCGCCATCAGCACGGGATCGCGCCAATAGTCGAGCTGGTCGCTGAAGACGCCTACGCCCACCTTGGCCGAGAACCAGACGTTGTTTTGGACCCGCTGGCCCGATTTGGTCGTCACCATGATGACGCCGTTGGCGCCGCGCGAACCGTAGATCGCCGTGGCCGAGGCGTCCTTCAGCACCTCGATCGACTCGACGATCGCCGGATTGACGCTCGTCAGGTTGCCGGCGTCGCCCATGGGCACTCCGTCGACGACGACCAGCGGCGCATTCGACCCGTTGATCGAACTGATGCCGCGCACACGCACCGTCACGCCGCCCTGCGGGCTGTCGTTCGAATTGTCGATCACCGTAAGACCCGCCACGCGGCCCTGCAGCAGCTTGTCGATCGAGCCGGACGAAACCTGCGTGACATCCGAGGCCCTGACCGTCGCGACGCTGCCCGTGAGGTCGCTCTTGCGCATCGTGCCGTAGCCGATCACCACCACTTCGTCGACCAGCTCGGCATCCTCTTCGAGCCGGATGTCGACGGCCGTGCGCCCCGCCACCGCAACCTCCTGCGGCTTGTAGCCGAGGAACGAGACGACGAGCGTCTCGTCGGCCGCAGCCGCGATCCGGAAGGCACCGGAGGCATCGGTGGTCGTACCCCGCAAAGAGCCCTTCACTACGACCGACGCACCTGCGACGGGAGCTCCGTCGGGACTGCCCGTCACGACTCCCCCGACCGTCGTGCGCTGCGCCGACAAATCGGCCGCGCACCACAACAGGGGTATCAACAACATGAATAGTTTTCGTTTCATTTTCTTGGGAACAGGTTAGTAGGTTTTATGATTTCACATTCGGTCGGCCGGTATAATATAATAGGTAAGTCGATCCATAAGCGTTAGAAAAGAGACCGAATCGACTATTACAAATATAATACAAGCGAAAGCAGGATTATGATGAAATATTGACAAATAATAACAATATTTACACGAGTAAAAAGCAGCCACCCGCGCAGGAATGGTCTCTGAAGCAATTTTGAAAGATGTTTAATAATTGACACTTGTCCGTTATTAACCGCGCACAGAGATATTATGTCAAAATAATATAGTCATCGGCGGATATTTCATCGGAATAAACCTCCGACAGGCCCTACCTTTGAATTGACAGAATTTCACATTTTCCGGCCCTTTTTTCACACCCCGCCGGGACGGTAGCCAACCTCCCGGCAACGAACCTAAAACCGATGAACCATGCTGACACCCTTCCGTGAAATAATACGCGACGCCCACCTGCGGCACTACGCCGTGGGGGCGTTCAACTGTCTGAGCCTCGAACATGTCATGGGGGCCCTCTCCGCGGCCGAAGAGCTGCGCGCCCCGATCATCCTCCAGCTGGCCGAAGTGCAGTTTCCCGAGGCCCCCATGGAGTGGATGGCCCCCCTATTTCTCCGCGCCGCGCACGAGGCTACGGTCCCGGTCGCCGTACATCTCGACCACGGCCGCAGCATCGAGACCTGCATCCGCGCCATCCGTGCGGGCTTCAACTCCGTGATGTTCGACGGCGCGGCCCTGCCGCTCGAGGAGAACATCGCCCGGAGCGCACTCATCGCCCGCCTGGCCCACGCCGCCGGGGTCGATGTCGAAGCCGAGCTGGGGCGCGTGGGCGACACGGGCTTCGGCGGCGAAGGCACGGGCGACAGCTCCGCGGCCGACATCTTCACCGACGTCGAGGAGTCGGCGCGCTTCCTGGCCGAGACCGAGGTCGACGCGCTGGCCATAGCCATCGGCAACCTCCACGGCCGCTACATCGCCACCCCGCAGCTCAACATCGCGCGCCTGGCCGAGATCAACGCCCGCAACCGCACCCCGCTCGTACTGCACGGCGGCAGCGGAACGAGCGAAGCCGACTTCAAGGCCTCGATCCGAAACGGCATCTGCAAAATCAACGTCGCCACGGCACTCCAGGTGGCCGCAACCGAACAGACCGAGCGCTACCTCGCAACCGACGCCGCACCCGACTACATCGGCATCAAACGCTGCGCGATCGAGGCGTCGCGCCGCAGCGTGGCCTATCACATCCGCCTCTTCGAAAGCGACGGAAAAGCCTGACCGCCATGAAGAGGAGAGGAATCATATCGGCCGGCAGCTGGCTGGTCGACAGCGTGAAGATGATCGGGCGCTACCCCTCGGCGGGCAACCTCACGACGATCGAACGCGTGGAGACGGGCCTCGGCGGCTGCGCCCACAACGTTCTGGTCAATCTGGCACGTCTCGATGCGGGGCTGCCCCTCTACGCGGGCGGCTGCATCGGCCGCGACGCATTCGGCGACTACGTATTGCGCGAGATCGACCGCCACGGCATCGACCGCCGGCACATGATGGTGCTCGACGACGCGGCGACCTCCTATACCGACGTCATGTCCGAAAGCTCGGGAGCAGCCACGCGCACCTTCTTCCACTTCCGCGGCGCCAATGCGCGGCTCGACGCGGCCCGCGTGCTGGCCATGCGGAGCCCCGCGCGCATCTTCCACCTGGGCTACCTGCTGCTGCTCGACGAGCTGGACCGGCCCGACCCCGAATACGGCGTCGTGGCGGCCCGCGTGCTGCGGGAGCTGCAAAGGAGCGGCTACGAAACCTCCGTGGACGTCGTCTCGGAGGAGGGCGACCGCTTCCGCCGCATCGTGGAGCCCTGCCTGCCCTACATCGACTATCTGATCGTCAACGAGGTCGAGGCCGGCGCCATATGCGGCGCGGAGCTCCGCACGGCCGCAGGCGAACTGCTCCGCGACCGGGTCCGCACGGCCGCCGCCGCACTCGTCGACCGCGGCGTGGGACGCCTCTGCGCCATTCACTTCCCCGAAGGGGGCTACGCCCTGCAGCGCGACGGAGGGGAGTGCTTCTGCCCCTCGATCCCGGTCGCCACGAGCGACATCGTATCCGCCGTGGGAGCAGGCGACGCCTTCTGCGCCGGGATGCTCTACGCGCTGCACGAGGAGCTGCCGCTCGACCGCGCGCTCCGCATGGCCAACGCTGCGGCCCGCTTCAACCTCTTCAGCGCCACCAGCACGGGCGGCGCCCCCACACTCGACCGAATCGAAACATTCATCCGGGAAAACTATCCGAACCCATGAAAAGATCCGAAATAAACCGCGCCGTACGCGAGGCGCTCGAATTTCTCGACAAACACCGTTTCATGCTCCCCGCATGGGCAACCCGCACGCCTCAGGAGTGGGAAAAATGCGGCGACGAGTGCCGCGAGATCCGCGACAACGCCCTGGGATGGGACGTGACCGACTTCGGCAAGGGGCGCTTCGCCGAAGAGGGGCTCACCCTCTTCACGATCCGCAACGGCAATCCGGCACGCGACCGCAAACCCTACTGCGAAAAGATCATGATCGTCCGCGAAGGGCAGAGAACCCCGATCCACTTCCACTGGCACAAGATGGAGGACATCATCAACCGCGGAGGGGGCGATCTGTGCATGAAGATCTGGCAGGCCGACGGCGAGGAGCGGATGACCGATGCCCCCTGCGCCGTCTCGATCGACGGCGAACGGCGGACCCTCGCCGCCGGGGAGACCTTCCGCCTGCACCCCGGGCAGAGCATCACGTTCGAGCCCTACCTCTACCACACCTTCTGGGCCGAAGGGGGCGACTGCCTGGCGGGCGAGGTTTCGACGGTCAACGACGATGCCGCAGACAACCGCTTCCACGAACCTCTGGGACGCTACCCGCAGATCGACGAAGATCAGAGGGCCGAATACCTGCTGTGCAACGAATACCCCCTCTCGCGATGATCCGCAACCACCCGCTGCAACCCCTCTCCTGGGTCGTGGGCCACGCCGCCGACCGCACAGCCGCACCCCGACGCTTCGTTCCGGCGACGGTGCCCGGCGCCGTGCAGGCCGACATCGCCCGCGCCGAAGGCTACCCCGACTGGAACCGGGCCGACAACTATCGGATGCTCGCGTGGCTGGAGGATCGCTACTTCACCTACCGCGCCGAATTCGAAAGCCCCGCACTGGCCGACGACGAGCGGCTCTGGTTCGTGTCGAAGGGTATCGACTACCGCTACGAGGTACGCCTCAACGGTCTGACGCTCACCGAGGGCGAAGGAATGTTCGCACCCGTGGAGGCCGACCTCACGCCGCATCTCGCGCCGCACAACCGGCTCGAAGTGGTCGTATATCCCGTGCCGAAGCGCCACGCCGAACCGACCGACCGCACGCAGGCCTCCCACGTCGTGAAACCCGCCGTGGGCTACGGCTGGGACTGGCACCCGCGCCTGGTTCCGCTGGGCATCTGGGACGACACGGGATTGCAGCGCCGCCGCCGGGCGCACCTCACGGACGTATGCGTGCGCTACACGCTCGACGACGACCTCGGCGGGGCCGACATCCTGGTCGAAAGCGAAGGGGCGGCTTCGGAGGGCTTCGTCGGCCGCTGGGAGCTGTTCGACCCCGAGGGCCGATGCGTCGCCCGGGCCGAAGGAGCCGTCGGTGAGCCGCTCGCGACACGCCTCGAACACCCCCGTCTGTGGTGGACGCACGACCACGGCGATCCGGTGCTCTACACGTCGCGCTACCGGCTCGTCGGACCCGACGGGAGCGAAACGGAACGCGCCGAGGAGTGCGTGGGCTTCCGCCGCGTGCGCCTGGTGATGAACGAGGGGGCGTGGAGCGAGCCCAAGGGCTTCCCCAAGACGCGCAGCGCCGCCCCGGCGCAGATCGAGCTGAACGGACGCCGGATCTTCGCCAAAGGCTCGAACTGGGTATGCCCCGAACTCTTTCCGGGACTGGTGACGGCCCAACGCTACGAAGAGCTCGTAACGACAGCCGTGCGGACCAACTTCAACATCCTGCGCTCGTGGGGCGGCGGCATCGTCAACAAGGACTCTTTCTTCGACTGCTGCGATGCCATGGGCATACTGGTGTGGCAGGAGTTCCCGCTCGCCTGCAACTGCTATCCCGACGCGCCGGAGTACCTCGCGGTGCTCGAACGCGAAGCCTGCGCCATCGTCCGCCGCCTGCGCCGCCACCCTTCGCTGGCGATCTGGTGCGGCGGCAACGAGCTCTTCAACAGCTGGTCGGGCATGACCGATCAGTCGCTGCCCCTGCGCCTGCTGAATGCCGTGTGCTACCGGCTCTCGCCCGAGATCCCCTTCAACGCCACGTCGCCCCTCAACGGCATGGCCCACGGCCACTACCTCTTCTACTGGGAGGGGCGCGACGTCTTCCAGCTGATGAACGAAAGCCGCTTCACGGCCTACACCGAGTTCGGAATCCCCGGCATCGCGCCGCGCGAAGCGCTCGAGCGGATCATCCCCCAAGAGGAGCTCTTTCCTCCGCAGCCCGGAACGGCTTGGGAGGAGCACCACGCCTTCGGCGCCTGGGACGGCGACCCTGCGACCTGGCTCGCGCAACCGACGCTCGAGCGCTACTTCCGCCCGGCCGAAACGCTCGACGAACTCATCTCCCAGAGCTCGCTCCTGCAGGGCGAGGGCTACAAGGCCATCTTCGAGGAGGCGCGCCGGCAGAAACCCTACTGCGCCATGGCGCTCAACTGGTGCTTCGACGAACCCTGGCCCGCGGCGGCCAACAATTCGCTGGTGGTCTATCCGTCGATCGCCAAACCCGCACTCGAAGAGGTGCGCCTCGCCTGCCGCCCGCTCTGCGCCAGCGCCCGGTTCGGCCATTTCGACTGGGAGGAGGGCGATCTGTTCTCCTGCGATCTGTGGATACTCAACGACCTGCCGCACGGGGTCGGCCCGTTCGTCGTGCGGGCGACGCTGCGCGGCGACGCGTCGCCGGTGCAGATGCTCCGCTGGGAGAGTCCCGCCGCCGAGGCCGGATGCAACATCGCGGGACCGGCAGCACGGGTGCGCCTGCCGGCATGGGATACGGATCGGTTCCACGTAGAACTCTCGGTCGAAGGTCATCCCGAAATGGATGCCCACTATACGCTGGCCTACCGCCGCAAAGCCTACCGCCACGACCGAACGGCCCCGATGAACGTAACCGAATAGAGCGATGAAACGGATACTCCTGCTACCCGCGTCCGACCGAACCTACGGCGACAGACGCATATTCCGCCCCTCCGAACCTCTACAATCCCCCGCATCATGAACCAAACGATCGGACTCCGCGAAAAGATAGGATACGGCCTCGGCGACGCCGCTTCGTCGATGTTCTGGAAGCTCTTCGGATCCTACCTTCTGTTCTTCTACACCGACATCTTCGGGCTGCCCGCCGCGGCCGTAGGCACCATGTTCCTCATAACGCGCATCTGGGACTCGCTCGCCGACCCCGTGGTGGGCGTGCTGGCCGACCGCACGCGCAGCCGCCGTGGCAAGTTCCGCCCCTACCTGCTCTGGGGCGCCGTGCCGTTCGGCCTGGCGGGCGTGCTCACCTTCTCGACGCCGGCATTCGGTCCGACGGGCAAACTCGTATGGGCCTACGCCACCTACGGCGCCATGATGATGATCTACTCGCTGGTCAACGTCCCCTACGCCTCGCTGCTGGGGGTGATCTCCGACGATCCCAAGAGCCGCACCGCACTCTCCTCATATCGCATGCTCTTCGCCTTCGGCGGAAGTATCCTGGCGCTGCTCTTCATCGAACCGCTCGTCGCGTGGTTCGGCCGCGGCGGCGATCCGCAGCAGGGGTGGCAGTCGGCAACCGCCGTGCTGGCGGTAGTCGCCGTCTCGTTCTTCTTCTGCACCTACTCCTGGACGCGCGAACGGGTGCGCCCCATCCGCGAAGAGCGCAACTCCCTGCGCGACGACCTGAAGGATCTGGCGAACAACCGTCCGTGGTGGATTCTGCTCGGAGCGGGCATCGCGGCGCAGATCTTCAACTCGATACGCGACGGCGCGGCGGTCTACTACTTCAAATACTACGTCGCGGCGGAGTCTTCGGCCGACATCGCCAACACGACCCTTTCGCTCACCACGCTCTTTCTGGTGCTGGGGCAGGCGGCGAACATCGCGGGCATCCTGTTCGTGACGCCCGTAGCCAACCGCATCGGGAAGAAACGGACCTACCTCGGGGCCATGGCTGCAGCACTGGTGCTGAACCTGCTATTTTGGCTACCCGGATGCCGCGACGTGTGGGCGATCATGACGCTACAGGTACTCATCAGCATGTGCGCCGGAAGCGTCTTTCCACTGCTGTGGTCGATGTATGCCGATATCGTGGACTTCTCCGAGCTACGGACCGGACGCCGCGCCACGGGGCTGGTATTCTCCTCCTCGTCGATGTCGCAGAAGTTCGGGTGGAGCCTCGGCGGAGCGCTCACAGGATGGCTCTTGGGCCACTACGGCTTCGAAGCCAACGCAGCACAGGCCAGCGAGGTGCAAAACGGCATACGCGCCATGATGAGTCTGTTGCCCGCGGCGGGTACCGCCCTCTCGGTGCTCTTCATCGCCTGCTATCCGCTGGGCGAAAGGCAGGTGGCCGAAATAGGCCGCAGGCTCCGAACGCTCAGGAGGCGGAGCGGCGAATGATCCGTTCAAAAAAAGAGCAGCGGCAGGACCGAAAAGTCCTGCCGCTGCTTTTCCATGCGACGTGGCTTACTCCAGCCCCACCCTGTAGGGACAATACATCACCACGCCGCGCTGCGAGAGGGCCTCCTTCACGGCGGCGTACTCCTCCATCACGCCGTCGAGCTCCGGCCGGGCGAAGGCGGCGCGCACGCGGGCGTCGAGCGAGGCGAAGAAGGCGGCCATGCCCGAGGGCTCGTCGACGGCCTCCACCACGCGGTAGTCGTCGCCCAGCCCGGCCTTGTCGGCAGCCACGGCGACGGCCGCCTTCAGACCGCCGAAGTCGTCGATAAGACCGATCCGCTTGGCCTCGGTGCCCGACCACACGCGGCCGCCGGCGATCTCCAGCACCCGCTCGACGGGCAGGTTGCGCCCTGCGGCCACCTTGCCCGTGAAGGTCTCGTAGACCTTGTCCACGCCGCGCATGATCGAGGCGCGCTGGGCGGGGGTGAGGGGCGCCATGGTACCCATGTCGGCCGAGGCGTTCGACTTCACGCCGTCGAGCGTGATGCCCAGCTTGTTCTTCAGCGCGTCGGGCGTGTAGAGGTACATGCCGAACACCCCGATCGAGCCGGTCAGCGTGAGCCGGTCGGCCAGCACCACGTCGGCCGGGCAGGAGATATAGTAGCCGCCGCTGGCCGCGTAGGAGCCCATCGACACGACCACGGGTTTCTCGGCGCGCAGCAGTTCCATCTCGCGCCAGATGATGTCCGAAGCCAGGGCGCTGCCGCCCGGCGAGTTGACGCGCACCACCACGGCCTTCACCTTGTCGTCCTCGCGCTGCTCGCGCAGGGTGCGGGCCAGCGTGTTGCCGTAGATCTTGCCGCTCCCCTCGCCGTCGACGATCTCGCCGTCGGCATAGACCACCGCGACGCTCCCGGCATCGATGCCGCGCAGCGGCACGGTGACCTGCGAGGCGTAGTCGCCCAGCGTGACGAAGGCGTAGTCGTCACTCTCTTTCTCGGCCCCCAGCTCGACGAAGATATCGTCCATCTGGTCCTCGTAGACGAGCCCGTCGACGAAGCCGTGCGCGAGCGCATCCTCGGGCAGCACGACCTGGAGATTGTCGGTCAGGCGCTTCATCTCGGCCGGGTCGATGCCGCGGGCCTCGCACACGTCGCCCGAGAGCGTCGCCCACATCGAGTCGACGAGCTCCTGCATCTGGCGGCGGTTCTCGTCCGACATGCGGGTGAGGATGTAGGGCTCCACGGCGCTCTTGTAGCGGCACACGGTCGGGCGGAACACCTCGACCTTCAGATCGAGCTTATCGAGCAGCCCCTTGTAGAACATCAGCTGCGACGACATGCCCACCCAGTCCATGCCCCCCTCGGGCTGCATGTAGATCTTGTCGGCGGCCGAGGCGAGGTAGTAGGCCCCCTGCGAGTAGGTCTCGTTGTACGAAACGACGAACTTGCCGCTCTCGCGGAACGCAGCGATCGCTTCGCGCAGCTCCTCCATCACGGCTGCGCCACCGACTCCGCCGCCGCCGTTCAGACGCAGGTAGATGCCCTGTATGCGCTCGTCGTCGGCCGCGGCCTCGAGGGCCCGCAGCGCCTCCATGAGCGAGAGGCTGTGGGAGAAACGCAGCGTCGCGGGGTCGAATCCCGCCATCGGGTCGGAGACGGGAGCGTCGGAGATCCCCTCCGCCAGGTCAATCTTCAGAATGGCCTTGGCCGGCACACTCACGCTCTTCTCCATCGAGCCCATGAGCCCCGCGATCACGGCGATCCAGAACACCACCACCAGGCACATCCCCACGAAGAAGGCGAGCAGCCCGGCTAGAAAAGTTTTGATGAAATTCATGTCTTATCTCTTTAAAAAAGGTTTCCAAGTACAAAGATAGCCAATATCCACGAAAAACAAATAATATTTATCGTTTTTCGATAATATAAAACAAAATACGATGCAAGAACTTCGAAATAATCCCTATCTTTGCACAAAGACCTATTTATAATCAAGACTCACGCCTCATGGAAAATCGTATTCAATCGCTGCTCTCTGAGATCCTCCACCCCGAGACGGGCAAGGATCTCGTGCAGAGCGGATTCGTCGAGCACGTCGCGGCGGCGGCCGGCAAGGCCACCGTCGTGCTGCGCTTCGCCAAGGCGCGCGACCCCTTCGCCATAAAGATCAAGAACACCGTGGAAGAGACGCTCCGCCGCGAGCTCCCCTCGACCGAAGTGCTGGTAGTGGTCAAGGAGGGCGGCGCCCCGCCCCGCCCCGAGCCCAAGACGCTGACCTCGACGGGTTCCATCGCCCGCGTCATCGCCGTGGCGAGCGGCAAGGGGGGCGTGGGCAAGTCGACCGTCACGGCCAACCTCGCCGTCGCCCTGCGCGACATGGGCTACCGGGTGGGGGTGCTCGACGCCGATATCTACGGCCCCTCGCAGCCCCGCATGTTCGGCGTGGAGGGCTACGTGCCCGACGCCGTGCGCGAGGGCGACCAGGACCGCATCGTCCCCGCCCGCTCGATGGAGATCCTGCTCATGTCGATCGGCTTCTTCATCCGCCCCACCGACGCGCTGCTCTGGCGCGGCGCCATGGCGGTCAACGCGCTCAAGCAGATGATCCACCAGACGCAGTGGGGCGCGCTCGACTTCCTGCTCGTCGACCTGCCTCCCGGCACGGGCGACATCCACCTGTCGATCATCGGCGAGCTGAAGATCGACGCCGCGGTGATCGTCTCCACGCCCCAGCAAGTGGCCGTGGCCGACGTGGTGCGCGGCGTGGAGATGTTCCGCAACGAGAATGTGGCGATCCCCATCGCCGGCATCGTCGAGAACATGGCCTGGTTCACCCCCGAGGAGCTGCCCGAGGCCCGCTACTACCTCTTCGGCCGGGGCGGTGCGCGCCGCTACGCCGAGGAGTGCGGCGTGGCGTTCCTGGGCGAGATCCCCATCGTGCAGTCGATCATGGAGAGCGCCGACGATGGCCGTCCGGCCGCCGGCATCGACCCTCGCGTGGGCGAATGGTACCGCGCGATCGCCGAAAAAACGGTTGAAAAAGTGATGACAAACGGTCAATAACCCCGCAAAAACATGTCGATAACCGCCTGCAAAACTCTTGAAAACTTCATGCGAAAAGAGGTTGCACTTATCGTCCGGGGCGCGGTATATACGGCTTTTCCGTACCGCCAAAAAAAGTTTTCCCTTTTTATGGCACCGTTTGCGACATACGGCCGGGTCCGCCCTGTTCACAAAAAATGGCTGTCGACAAGATGATACACCTTATCCACAATTGTTCATAACCCGCATAACCCACTGAAACAGACCCACCCAAGAAGAATAAGCCGTCGACACGCTTTTTACCTCGCTGTCGATAACGATTTTCCAAATCTTCTTATCGACACTATCGACAGCTATTATTCTTATTCTATTTTTATTTAAATTTAATAAAGGAATAAAAAATAAAAACAAACATGGTTGAAAACTCCGCCGCGCTGCGCCGCCGAATCGAGGAGCTCAAGCGCGAAAAGAACGCCGTGATCCTGGCCCACTACTACACCTCGCCCGAGGTGCAGGAGGTGGCCGACTTTCTGGGCGACTCGCTGGCCCTGTCGGTCGAGGCGCAGGGCGTCGACGCCTCGACGATCCTCTTCGCCGGCGTCCACTTCATGGCCGAGACGGCCAAGGTGCTCTGCCCCGACAAGCGGGTGCTCATCCCATGCCCCGAGGCGGGCTGCTCGCTGGCCGAGTCGTGCGACGCGGCCGCTTTCGCCGCCTTCAAGGCGCAGCACCCGGGCTACACGGTGGTCTCCTATGTTAACACGACGGTGGGCGTGAAGGCGCTGACGGACATCTGCTGCACCTCGTCCAACGCCCTGCGCGTCGTCGAATCGATCCCCCGCGAGCAGCCGATCCTCTTCGGGCCCGACCGCAACCTGGGCTCCTATATAAAGAAGCTCACCGGGCGCGACGATATGGTGATCTGGAACGGCGCCTGCCACGTCCACGAGGAGTTCTCGCTCGAAAAGCTGCTGGAGCTCAAGCGCCAGCACCCCGAGGCGAAGGTGGTGGCCCACCCCGAGTGCCGCGCCTACATCGTCGAGGCGGCCGACTTCACGGGCTCCACGGCGGCGATCCTCGACTACTGCGGGCGGAGCGACGCCGACACCTTCATCGTGGTCACCGAGTCGGGCATCCTCACCGAGATGCGCAAGCGCTACCCTTCGAAGCACTTCATCCCCGCGCCCCCCGACGACCCCTCGTGCGGCTGCAACAACTGCAATTACATGAAGATGGTGACGTTGGAGAACATCGTCGCCTGCCTCGAGAACGGCGCCCCGGAGATCGTGCTCGACGAAGAGACGCGTCGTGCGGCCGAGCGGTCGATCCGCAATATGATCGCCATACGCTGAATTGAAAATTGAAAGTTGAAAATTGAAAAAAGGATTTAACTTAATATACCCATGAAAAAACTCCTATTGACCCTTGCGGCCGCCTGCGTGGCGCTTACGGCCGCCGCCGACGAAGGAATGTGGCTGCTGCCCTACCTTCAGAAGATGAATATCAAGGACATGAAGGCCCGCGGCTGCAAGCTGTCGGCCGAGCAGATCTACAGCCTCAACAAGTCGGCCCTCAAGGACGCCATCGTCATCTTCGGCGGCGGCTGCACGGGCGAGATCGTCTCGCCCGAGGGGCTGCTCTTCACCAACCACCACTGCGGTTTCGGCGCCATCCAGTCGCTCTCGTCGGTCGAGCACGACTACCTCAAGTACGGCTTCTGGGCGCAGAACAACGCCGGGGAGCTCCCCGCTCCGGGTCTGCGCGTGACCTTCATCCGCAAGATCGCCGACGTCACGGCCGACATCCTGGGCAACGTCCCCTCGACGGCCGGGCAGGAGGAGTACACCGCGATCGTGCGCGAGAACGTCAAGGCGCTCACCGAGCGGCTCGAGGCCGAGAACCCGGGCATGACGGTCTCGGTGCGCCCCTTCTTCGAGGGTAACCAGTACTTCTCGTTCGTCATGGAGGTCTTCACCGACATCCGCCTGGTGGGTACGCCCCCGCAGTCGATCGGCAAGTTCGGCGGCGACACCGACAACTGGATGTGGCCGCGCCATACGGGCGATTTCTCAGTCTTCCGCGTCTATGCCGGACCCGACAACAAGCCGGCCGACTACTCGCCCGAAAACCGCCCCTATCGCGCCGACAAGTACCTCAAGGTCTCGCTGGCCGGTGTCAAGGAGAACGACTTCGCCATGATCATGGGCTTCCCCGGCTCCACGCAGCGCTACGCCACCTCCTACGAGCTGGCCGACATGCTGGAGGTATCGAACCCGCAGCGCATCTTCATCCGCGGCGAGCGGCAGGAGATTCTCTGGAAGGACATGCTCGCGAGCGACAAGGTGCGCATCCAGTACGCCTCGAAGTACGCCGGGTCGTCCAACTACTGGAAGAACTCGATCGGCATGTCGCGCGGCATCAAGAAACTGAAGGTCAAGGAGCGCAAGCAGGCCCAGGAGGCCTCGTTCCAGGCGTGGGCCGAGGCCAACACGCTGCCCGAAGAGGGCTACGTCGACGCCCTCGCGAAGGTGAAGAGCGCCGTCGAGGGGCGCAGCGACAGCCGCGCCGCCATGCAGTACATCTCGGAGGCCTTCCTGGGCGGCATCGAGCTGCTCCGTCCCGCCATGGGTGTCATCCGGGGCGACGGCCTCGCGGAGGAGGTAGACGCTGACGAGGTGATGGCCCGCATGGGCAAATGGTACAAGGACTACAGCCCCGAGACCGACCGTAAGGTGGCCAAGCGCATGATGCGCATCGCCCGCGAAAATATGAAGGTGCTCCCGTCGTTCTACGCCGAGATCGTCGACAAGCGGTTCGGCGGCGACATCGACGCCTATGTCGACTACATCTACGACAACTCGGCCTTCACCTCCGAGGAGAAGATGAAGGGGCTCCTGGCTGACTATTCGGCCGAAAAGGCCGCTGCCGACCCCGTCGTTCCCGTGGTGCAGTCGGTGGTGAAGCTCTACCAGGAGCTGGGCAAGGAGGCGGGCGCCTACTCGGCCCCCTTCGCCGAGGGACGCCGCAAGTATGTCGCCGGTCTGATGCTCCAGCACCCCGAGAAGGCGTGGGCGTCGGACGCCAACTTCACGCTGCGCCTCACCTACGGCCGCGTGCTCCCCTACGAGCCTGCCGACGGCGTGGAGTATAACTACTATACGACTTTGAAGGGCGTCATGGAGAAGGAGGATCCGAAGAATCCCGCCGAGTTCTACGTGCCCGAGCGCCTCAAGGAGCTCTACGCCGCGCGCGACTTCGGTCCCTACGCCAACGAGCGGGGCGAGCTGGTGACCTGCTTCCTTGCCGACTGCGACATCACCGGCGGCAACTCCGGATCGCCGGTGCTCAATGCCAAGGGTGAATTGATCGGCCTTGCGTTCGACGGCAACTGGGAGGCCATGTCGGGCGACGTGGCTTTCGAGCCCGAGCTGCAGCGCACGATCGCCGTCGACATCCGCTACGTGCTCTTCACGATCGACAAGTTCGCCGGGGCCCGCTGGCTCATCGACGAGCTCGACATCGTACGCTAACCCCGCTTCCGGGCTTTTACGACGCAGAGGCGCGACCCCTTAGGGGCCGCGCCTTTTTCGCGTCCGTGGCGATCCGCAACCGAAATATCGCCTTTCGCTTTCCTTTTCGCCGAAAAATTCGTAATTTTGGCTGAATTTACAAAGATTTTACCCATGGCAAAAGCGTACAAACGTTACCTGGTCACTTCGGCCCTCCCCTATGCCAACGGCCCGGTCCACATCGGCCACCTGGCGGGAGTCTACATACCCTCCGACATCTACACGCGCTACCTGCGTCTGAAGGGGTGCGACGTCGTCTCGGTCTGCGGATCGGACGAGCACGGCGTGCCCATCACCATCAAGGCGCGCAAGGAGGGCATCACCCCCCAGCAGGTCGTCGACCGCTACCACGAGATTATCCGCAAGTCGTTCGAGGGGCTGGGCATGTCGTTCGACATCTACTCGCGCACCTCGTCGCCGACCCACGCCGCCACGGCCTCGGAGTTCTTCCGCAAGCTCTATGACGAGGGCAAGTTCATCGAGCGCACCTCCGAGCAGTACTACGACGAGGAGGCGCAGACGTTCCTGGCCGACCGCTACATCGTCGGCACCTGCCCCAAGTGCGGCAACGACCGCGCCTACGGCGACCAGTGCGAGAAGTGCGGCTCGACGCTCTCGCCCGACGAGCTGGTCGACCCCCGCAGCGCCGTGTCGGGCTCGGTGCCCGTCAAGCGCGAGACCAAGCACTGGTACCTGCCGCTGAACGACTACGAGGCGTTCCTGCGCGAGTGGATCCTCGACGGCCACAAGGAGTGGAAGTCCAACGTCTACGGCCAGTGCAAGAGCTGGCTCGACGGCGGCCTCCAGCCGCGCGCCGTGAGCCGCGACCTCGACTGGGGCATCCCCGTGCCGGTGGAGGGCGCCGAGGGCAAGGTGCTCTACGTGTGGTTCGATGCCCCGATCGGTTATATATCTGCTACCAAGGATTTTACACCCGACTGGGAGCAGTACTGGAAGTCCGGCGACACCAAGATGGTCCACTTCATCGGCAAGGACAACATCGTCTTCCACTGCATCGTCTTCCCTTCGATGCTCAAGGCGCACGGCGGCTACATCCTGCCAGAGAACGTACCGGCCAACGAGTTCCTCAATCTGGAGGGCGACAAGATCTCCACCTCGCGCAACTGGGCCGTATGGCTGCACGAGTATCTCGAGGAGTTCCCCGGCAAGGAGGACGTGCTGCGCTACGTGCTCTGCGCCAATGCGCCCGAGACCAAGGACAACGACTTCACGTGGAAGGACTACCAGGCGCGCAACAACAACGAGTTGGTGGCCGTGCTGGGCAACTTCGTCAACCGGGCGCTGGTGCTCACCGAAAAATACTTCGGGGGCGTGGTTCCCGCCTGCGGCGCGCTGACCGACTACGACCGCGAGACGCTCGCCGAGGTGGCCGCCGTCAAGGCGTCGCTCGAGGCCGACATCGAGGGCTACCACTTCCGCGAGGCGCTCAAGGAGGCCATGAACGTCGCCCGCATCGGCAACAAGTATCTGGCCGACACCGAGCCGTGGAAGGTCATCAAGAGCGACCCGGCGCGCGTGGAGACCATCCTCTACGTGGCGCTCCAGATCACGGCCAACACGGCCATCGCCATCGAGCCTTTCATGCCCTTCTCGGCCGCGAAGATCCTGCGCATGCTCGCTGCGGAGAAATTTTCGTGGGAACGTCTGGGCGCCACCGATCTGGTCGCCGCCGGTCACCGCATCGGCCGTGCCGAGCTGCTCTTCGAGAAGATCGACGACGAGGCGATCCAGCGTCAGCTGGACAAGTTGGCTGCCACGAAGGCGGCCAACGAGGCTGCTGAAGCTGCGCAAAATATTGAACAGCAGAAAGATAGCTGTATATTTGACGAGTTCCAGAAGATGGATATCCGCGTCTCGACGATCCTCTCGGCCGAGAAGGTCGCCAAGACCAAGAAGCTGCTGAAGCTGACCGTCGACACGGGTATCGACCGCCGCGAGATCGTCTCGGGCATTGCCGAGCACTTCACCCCCGAGGAGCTGGTGGGGCGCCAGGTGCTGGTGCTGGTCAACCTCGAGCCGCGCGAGCTTAAGGGCATCCTTTCGCGGGGCATGATCCTCATGGCCGAGGATGCCTCGGGCAAGCTGCGGCTGCTCTCGCCCGGCGAACCCTGCACCAACGGCGCAGTGGTGGGATAATACGAACAACCTTATAAAACATACGATCATGAATCAGGTAGATTGGGGAGCCCTGGGTTTCGACTACTACAAAACCGATTGGAATGTCCGTTTTTACTATAAAGACGGCAAATGGAGCGAGATGGAGGTCACCGAGGACGAGTACATCCGCATGCACATGTCGGCCTCGTGCCTGCACTACGGGCTCGAGCTCTTCGAGGGGCTCAAGGCTTTCCGCGGCGTCGACGGCAAGGTGCGTCTGTTCCGCGTCGGGGACAATGCCCGCCGTCTGCGCGCGTCGGCCGAGCGTCTGTGCCTGCCCGTGCCCACGATGGAGATGATCGTCGAGGGGTGCAAGGAGGTCGTGCGCCGCAACGAGCGCCACGTCCCTCCCTACGGCACCGGTGCCTCGCTCTATCTGCGCCCCGTGATGTTCGGCACCAAGGTGGGTCTGGGTGTCAAGCCCTCCGACGAGGCGATGCTCATCATCTATTGCAGCCCCGTAGGTGCCTATTTCAAGGAGGGGATCAAGCCGATTAAGGTCGCTTTGGATCGCGAGCAGGACCGCGCTGCTCCACGTGGAACAGGCGACGTGAAGGTGGGCGGTAACTATGCGGCCAGCATCTACTCGGGCCACCATGCCCACGAGCTGGGCTACTCCAATGTACTCTATCTCGATGCCAAGGAGCATAAGTATATTGAGGAGTGCGGCGCGGCAAACTTCTTCGGTATCAAGAACAATACCTACGTCACCCCCAAGTCGCCCTCCATCCTCCCCTCGATCACCAACATGAGCCTGCGCCAGCTGGCTGCCGATTTCGGCATGAAGGTCGAGGAGCGCGAGGTGCCGGTAGAGGAGCTCACCACCTTCGAAGAGTGCGGCGCCTGCGGCACGGCGGCTGTGATCTCTCCCATTGGGACGATCTTCGACATGCAGACCGGTGTCCGCTATGATTATGGGCAGGAGGTAGGCGCGCAGAGTATGCGTCTCTACGCGGGTCTCCAGGATATTCAGTACGGCCGTGCCGAGGATACCCATGGCTGGACGACGGTGGTTCTCTGATCTGATCTATCTGCTGTATAAAGCAAGAGCCCTGCGAATCTCGCAGGGCTCTTTTCTTTACCGTGTTCCACGTGGAACATCCGTGTGCCGGTCGGGTCTACCTACCGAATTTCACTAGCAGCACGTTGACGTCGGCAGGCGATACGCCGGGGATGCGCGATGCTTGGCCGATGGTCGCGGGGCGGATGCGGTCGAGCTTCTGTCGTGCCTCGATCGTCAGCGACTGCATGGCGTGGTAGTCGAAATCGGCGGGAATGGCGATATTTTCGAGCCGCCGCAGCTTGTCGGCGATGAATTTTTCGCGCTCGATGTATCCTTTGTATTTGATCTGGATCTCCGCCTCCTCGATCGCCTCGGCTCCGATGCCCTGCTCGTCGATGAAGCGAGCCAGTCGGGGCAGCGCCGCCCGCAGCGATTCGAACGTCACCTGGTTGCGCATCAGCAGGTCGTAGAGCTTGCGGCCCTGCGTCAGCGGCTCCGATCCGACCGATTTCAGATAGTCGTTTATTTCGGCTGCTTTGACGCTCGTCCCGCGGGCGAAGGCCACGAGCGATTCTACGAGCGATTTTTTTTCTTCGAATCGGGCGTATCTTTCGTCGCCGACGAGCCCGATTTTGCGTCCGATCGGCGTCAATCGCAAGTCGGCATTGTCCTGCCGCAGCAAAATGCGGTATTCGGCGCGCGAGGTGAACATGCGGTAGGGCTCGTCGACCCCCTTGGTCACCAGGTCGTCGATCAACACGCCGATGTAGGCCTCGTCGCGCCGCAGCACCACGGGCTCCTCCCCCACTCGCGTGCGGTGGGCGTTGATGCCGGCCATGAGCCCCTGCGCCGCGGCCTCTTCGTAGCCGGTGGTGCCGTTGATCTGCCCGGCGAAGAAGAGCCCCCGGACGAGCTTGGTTTCGAGCGAGTGGCGCAGCTGTGTGGGCGGGAAGTAGTCGTACTCTATGGCGTATCCCGGGCGGTATACGTGTACGTTTTCCAGTCCGGCGATGCCGTGCAGCGCCTCCAGCTGCACCTCCCAGGGCAGCGACGACGAGAAGCCGTTGAGGTAGTATTCGTGCGTCGTGCGTCCCTCGGGCTCCAGGAAGAGCTGGTGCTGCTCCTTGTCGGCGAACGTGCGCAGCTTGTCCTCGATCGAGGGGCAGTAGCGCGGTCCGATGCCGCGTATGGTGCCGTTGAAGAGTGGCGAGCGGTCGAAGCCGCCGCGCAGCGTGGCGTGCACCTCGGGCGTGGTGTAGACAGAGTAGCAGGGCAGCTGCTCGGCCACGGGGTGCGTCTGGTCCGAGAAGGAGAATTTGGCCGGCGCGGCGTCGCCGTACTGGGGCTCCAGGCGCGCGAAGTCGATGGTGCGGCCGTCGAGGCGCGCGGGCGTGCCGGTCTTCATGCGGCCGCTCTCGAAGCCCACGGCGCAGAGCGAGGCCGTCAGACCGTGCGACGCCGCCTCTCCGGCGCGTCCCCCCTCGGCGCTCGCATCGCCGCAGTGCATGCGTCCCTCGAGGAAGGTGCCGGCGGTGACCACCGCGGCCCGGCATGCGAACTCCACCCCCATGCGGGTGCGGACGCCGCGGATCCGCAGCCCCTCGCCCTCCCCGCCGAAGAGAAGTTCCGTCGCCGCATCCTGCCATATGTAGAGGTTGTCGGTGCACTCCAGCGTGCGGCGCCACTCCTGCGAGAAGCGGTGCTTGTCGCACTGCGCGCGCGGGCTCCACATCGCCGCCCCCTTCGAGCGGTTGAGCATGCGGAATTGGACGGTCGTGAGGTCCGTAATGCGGCCCATCTGACCGCCCAATGCGTCTATTTCTCTGACTATCTGCCCTTTGGCTACTCCTCCGACGGCCGGGTTGCACGACATGGCGGCCATCTTCTCCATGTCCATCGTCACGAGCAGCGTGCGCGAGCCGAGCCGTGCGGCCGCCGAAGCCGCCTCGCAGCCGGCGTGTCCGCCGCCGATGACGATGATGTCGTAGTCGAGTATCATTTGTTCGGTTTCTGTTTCGAATGGAAGGTTTCTACCCACCGGCGGAACTCCTCGGCTCCGACCCGGCGGATCTCGTTGCCTGCCGGCATCTCTGCGCTGCGCCAGACGAGCAGGTCGAGCAGGCCAGCCTTGCGGGCCGACACCAGCAGCCGGTACAGGGGTTCTGCGGCGGTGTGCTCTTCCAGCAGGGCGATCCCGCGCTCGGGGTCGATGATGTAGAGGTCGTATCGGCAGGTGCGTTCGGGGGCGATGCGTCGCGTGGCGAAGCGGTAATGCCCCTCCCCCACCCGCTCGAAGCTGTCGAGCAGCGAGGGCCAGGGGCCCTCCTGCGTATGCTCGATCAGCAGCGAATCGACGATGTGGATCGGATACTGCTCCCGCCCGTCGATGTAGTATGTCCCCTCCGCGCGGACGGCTGACAGCCAAGTGTGCGCGATCCCGCACTCGTGGCGCGGCAGCGGCCCCGGATAGGCGCGGCGCAGGGCGCCGAGCAGCTCCGCCAGCGTGCGGCGGTTCTCCTCCCCGTCGGGCGAGACCGCGTCCAGCAGCTGCCGCCGGAGGTGCGAATCGAGTCCGCGCTCGACGAAGACGTCGCAATAGTCCCGGAATCGGCCGTCGACGATGGCGGCGTAGCGATAGAGAAAGAGCGTGTCGTGCTCGGTGAAAGGACCCCGGCGGCAGTAGAGCGTGTCGACCGCCGGCAGTTCGGCGAGCGTTATCCGGGTCATCTCGCCCCTTGCCGCCGCAGTCGCCGCCCCGGTCGTCGCCGCATCGCCCGTCTGCGGGGTGTAAGCGGCCGTTTCGGGCCCGTTCGCCCCGGCCGCGGGGATCATGCCGCCCGCTGCGATCCAGAGCGCCAGAAGGGCCTTCGGATGCGTTTTCATCGGCCGCCGCGATTTACTTGCCCATCTGCTCCCAGCGGGCGAGGTACTTGTCCTCCTTGCGGTGCATCTGCGCGTTGGCGCGGGGCGTCTTGTCCTTCTGGCCGCAGAGGTGCAGCAGCCCGTGCACCACCACGCGGCGCATCTCGCCGAGCGTCGTGGCGCCGTACCGGCGCGCGTTGTCGGCCACCGTCTCCACGTCGATGAAGATGTCGCCCGACACCGTGCGCGTGCCCTTGCGGTCGCTGTAGTCGAACGTGATGACGTCGGTGAAGTAGTCGTGCCCCAGGAACTGGCGGTTCATCTCCAGCAGCCGGGCGGCCGAGCAGAAGATGTAGTTGACATCGCCCAGCGCGTAGCCCTCCTCTGCCGCCGCGTCGCGCAGCCAGGCGGCCGTCAGCCGCTTCTGCGGCAGGCGGTAGGAGCAGTCGTCGGTGTAGTATCTTACGGCCATGCGTTGTGAGTTGAAAGTTGAAAATTGAGAATTGAAAGTTGAAAATGGAGCACTTTTTTTTCGGCCCGCAGCCAGCGGAGGGGGCGATCGAGGCGCAGCCGACAGAGCAGCCCTCCGCCGGGGGTGGCTGCGGGCTGCCGGCCTATGGCCGTCGTTTCATACGCGAACACCCTTTGCCTGCCCCGCCTCGCTTCTCACTTTTTACTTCTCACTTTTTACTTATTACTTTTTACTTCTTGAAGCAGTTCTCCGCCTTCATCTTGCGGGCGGGGTCGGGGGCGTAGATGCCGAATACGAGCTTGTACTCGGTCTTCATCGTCGTATTGTCGAGCGACATGCCGATGGTGCCCAGCGTCCCGTTCTTGGCTATTTTCTGCCCCTTTTCCACGGCGATCGTCCCCAGGTTGGCATAGGAGGTAATGTACTCGCCGTGGGCCACGAAAACGTCGTATTTTCCCGTGATGCGGTTGCGCTTGATCTCGACCACCTTGCCTTCGTAGATCGAGATCACGCGCGACCCCTTCTGCCCCACGATCTCGGCCATGTTCTCCTTGTAGCGCTTCACGCGCCCGCCCACCACCGGCAGGCGCAGCCCCGAGGTCTTCGACGAGAAGGAGGCGCCCTCCTTGTTGCCCTTCGTGAGCTTGCGCAGGGCGGCGATCGCGGCGTCGAGCTGCTGCTCCTGCTGCGTCTTGCGTTGCAGGGCCGTGCGCTCCTTCTGCGAGAGGTTGCGGATGTCGGCCTTGGCGGCCGCGGCGTCGCGTTGCAGCTTCTCGCGCTGCGAGGCGGCGCGCTGCATCACCGAGTCGAGGGCCCGGTGGCGCTGGGCGAGCTTCTCCTGCTCGGCCCGCACCTGCCCGCTCAGCTCGGCGATCTCGGTCATCTTGCGCTCGCGCAGGGCGGCCATCTCGCGCAGCGTGGCGATGCGCCGCGCCGCGTCGGCGAAGTCGCGCGAGGCGAAAAGATAGGTCACGAAGTTGTTGTTGCGGTAGTTGCGGTAGGCTTCGCGCGCCATCGAGGCATACTGGGCCCGCGCGCGGTCGAGGCGGCGCGAGAGCCCCCCGGCCACGCTGTCCGTGCGCGTCATCTCGTCGCGCAGGTCCTCGGCCTTGCGCTCGGTGGCCTCCAGCAGCTGGCTGCGGTCGGCGATCTGTCGCGAGAGGCGGCGTGCGCGCTCCTCGCTGGCCGCGCGGCCCTTCTGGAGCTTCGAGATCTCGCGCTCCTGGTCGGCGATCTTCTTTTCGAGGGCCTGGATCGCGCGCCGCTGCTCCTCGATGCGGCGGTCCTGCGCCGGAGCGGCGGCAGCGAGCAGCAGCAGCGCGAGGGCTGTCGTCACTGTTTTCATCATCTCCTTAGTCGTTCTTTTGCGCCGCTTCGGCTGCGCGGCTGCGTTCGAAGCGGCGGGCTATGGCCTCGGCGTCGTAGCCGTTCTCGGCCGCCTTGCGCCACCAGAAGCGGGCCATCGTCCGCTCGCCCAGCGCCTCGAGGATGTCGCCCATGTGGACGAGCAGCCCGGGGCTCCGCTGCCCGTCGATGACCACCGCCTGCTGCTGGAGCCGCTTCGCCTCGGCCGTGCGGCCCATGCGGAAGAGCACCCAGGCGTGGGTGTCGAGGTAGGTGGCGTTGTTGCCTTCGGTGAGTTCGGTGGCACGCTCGGCCATCTTCAGCGCCCGCTCCAGGTCGCGGCCCTCGAGCGAGAGGAAGTAGGCGTAGTTGTTGAGCGTCGCCGCATTGTCGGGGTGCAGCTCCAGGCTGCGGTCGTAGGCCTCGTAGGCGCGCTTCATGGCGCGGCGCGGAATCCCGCCCGGCGTCTCCACGGCCCGTGCCTCGTAGGTCGAATCGGCCGCCTCGACCTGCTGGTGCAGGGCATCGCCGATGAGCCCCCACACCACGCCGCGCAGCGAGTCGCCCGCGGCGTAGCGCAGCGAGCGTCGGTAGGCCTTCGCGGCCTTCGCGGGTTGCTTCATGTAGAGCAGCACGTGTCCCTTCGAGAGGTGGAACTCTGGCATCTCGGGGAAGAGCTCCAGCGCCCGGTCGACGTAGCGGTCCACCGAGTCGGGGTGCTGCATGTAGCTTTCGATGTCGATCACGTGGCGGAAGCTCTCGGCGTCGGGCCGCTCGCGGCGCGTCAGGATCTTGTAGAGGGCCAGTGCCTGCTCGAGCTCGCCCGAGGCCGTCAGGTGGCGGGCGTAGAGCTCCGTTGCGCGCCCCTCGTCGGGGTGGCGTATGGCGAGCGTCGCGGCCAGGGCGTCGATCTGGGGCCAGTATTCGCGGTAGAAGCGCACGTCGGCCGTGTAGCGTTCGAAGAGGCGGATCTTCGCCTCGAGGGGCACGCGTTCGTTGGCGAAGAGGCGCTGCGAGGTCCCGAGCTGCGCGCGGTAGTTGCGGCGCTCGCCGTAGAAGTCGGAGAGCGACATGAGCGCGCGGATGTCGGTCGAGTCGATCTTCAGCGCCTCGCCGTAGGCCGCCACTGCCAGCGAGTCGTCGCCCCGCGCGGCGTAGATGTCGCCCAGGGCGCAGCGGTGGGCCGGGTCGTGCGGCGCTTCGCCTATGGCGCGGCGCACCTCCTCCAGCGCCCGGTCGTACTGGCGCGTGGAGAGCAGCAGGCGCCGCTTCATCGCCCCCAGATAGGGGATGCGACCGAAGCGCACGTCGGCCGAGTCGAGCGTCACCACGGCGGCATAGGGCTGCCCGTCCTGCTCGTAGAGGGCCGCCAGCAGGCGGTAGTTGTCGGGGTCGTTGCCGTCGGTGCGCACCAGGCGGCGGTAGACCCCCAGCGCCTCGCCGAAGCGACCGTCGGAGAGCAGCGCCTGGCCGTAGATGCGCAGGTACCACTTGTCGGTCGTGTCCTGCCGCCAGGCGCGGCGGGCATACTCCGAGGCCCCCCTGCGCCCGCCGTCGATGCGTATGCGCGCCAGCTCGAAGAGCGCCGGCGCATAGGTCGAGTCGCGGCGCACGGCCTCGTCGAAGAGCCGCTCGGCCTGCGTCGTGTCGCCGTCGATGCACTTGAGGCGGATGCCCTCCAGGTAGCAGTCGGCGCTGCGCAGCGTGTCGGCGGGCATACCCGCTGCCGCACCGGCCGGCATGCCCGCAGTATTATCCGCAGGCCGGTCCGCGTGCGCACCCGCTGCCGCCCCGCCCCGCCCTGCGGCGAAGGCCGAGGCGAAGAGCGCCCCGAGGAGCAGTGTCGCCACCGTGCGTCTCATGGTCAGAGCGCCTCTTCGAACTGGTGGAGGAACCGCACGTCGTTCTCGAAGTAGAGGCGCAGGTCCTTCACGCCGTACTTGAGCATGGCGATGCGCTCGATGCCCATGCCGAAGGCGAATCCCGAATACTTCTCGGGGTCGATGCCGTTGGCTTTAAGAACGTTGGGGTCTACCATGCCGCAGCCCATGATCTCCAGCCACCCCGTGCCCTTGCACACGGCGCATCCCTTGCCGCCGCAGAGGTTGCACGAGACGTCGACCTCGGCCGACGGCTCGGTGAAGGGGAAGTACGACGGGCGCATGCGGATCGCGGCCTGCTCGCCGAAGATCTCCTTGGCGAAGCAGAGCAGCGACTGCTTCATGTCGGCGAACGAGACCCCCTCGTCGATGTAGAGGCCCTCGATCTGGTGGAAGATGCAGTGGGCGCGGTAGGAGATCGCCTCGTTGCGGAAGACGCGGCCGGGGCAGATGACGCGGATGGGCGGCTTCTGGCGCTCCATCGTCCGCACCTGGATCGACGAGGTGTGGGTGCGCAGCAGCACGTCGGGGTTCTTCTCGATGAAGAAGGTGTCCTGCATGTCGCGCGCCGGGTGCTCGGGCGGGAAGTTGAGTGCCGAGAAGACGTGCCAGTCGTCCTCGATCTCGGGGCCGTCGGCCACCGTGTAGCCCAGGCGCGCGAAGACCTCCACGATCTGGTTCTTCACCAGCGAGATGGGGTGGCGCGATCCGAGCTCGTCGGCCGATCCGGGGCGGGTCAGGTCCTCCTGCGGGGCGCTCTGCCCGTCGGCCGCGTCGGCCATGCGTTCGCGCAGGGCGGCGATGCGCTCCGTGGCGGCCGTCTTGAGACGGTTGAGCTGCTGACCTACCTCGCGCTTGAGCTCGGGAGCTACCGTGCGGAACTCCTCCATCAGGGCGTTCAGTTCGCCCTTCTTGCCCGTCATGCGGATGCGGAACTCCTCGACTTCGGCTGCGGTCCGGGGTTCGAACTCCTCGACACATCGGAGGAGTTCATTGATTTTTTCGGTCATATTTTGATTGTTTGTCGTTTTTGTCTACTTTTGAAGGCGCTGTTATAACGTGCAAAGTTAGGAAAAATTTTCGGTATGTTACGTCAAATCGCCTCGATTCTCCTGCTGCTGCTCCTCGCCGCTCCGGCCCGGGCCGAGCGCGTGGGGGTGGTCATGAGCGGCGGCGGGGCGAAGGGGCTCTACCACATCGGCGTTCTGCAGGCGCTCGAAGAGAGCGGCATCCCGATCGACTACGTGGCCGGTACCTCCATGGGGTCGATCATCGCGGCGATGTACGCCGCCGGCTACTCTCCGGCCGAGATGCGGCGCATCGTCTCCTCGGGGGTGGTCCGCGAGTGGGTCTCGGGGCGTCTGGACCCCAACCGCTACGGCTCCTACTACCGGCAGATCGGCAGCAACCCCTCGTTCGTCAGCTTCCGCTTCGACCTGAACAACCCGCGGCGCAAGTTCCGCGCCCCGACCAGCCTGGTCTCCTCGACGCAGATCGACATGGCACTGATCGACCTGTTCGCCCCCGCCTCGGCCGCCGCGGGCGACGACTTCGACCGCCTGATGGTCCCCTTCTTCTGCGTGGCCAGCGACATGAACTCCCGCGCGCCGGTGGTGCTGCGGCGCGGGGCGTTGCAGGAGGCCGTGCGCGCCTCCATGTCGATTCCTCTGGTATTCAAGCCCGTGACCCGCGATTCGATGCTGCTCTACGACGGCGGCATCTTCGACAACTTCCCCTGGCAGGTGCTCGACCGCACGTTCCGGCCCGACCTGATCGTCGGGTCGATCTGCACCACGGGCAACACCCCGCCCCACGAGGACAACAGCCTGCTCGACCAGGCCTTCCTGCTGGCCATGCAGCAGACCGACTACGACCTGCCCGCCGACCGCAGCGTGCGCATCGGCCGCGCCGTGGAGGTCAACATGCTCGACTTCGACAGCGCCGAGGAGGTGATGCAGGCGGGCTACGACGACGCGATGGAGGCGATGCCGCAGCTGCTCGCCCGCGTGCGCGAGCGGCGCCTGCCGGCCGACGTGGCGGCGCGCCGCGAGGCCTTCCGCGCCCGCTGCCCCGCGCTGCGGTTCGACGACTACCGCTTCGAGGGGCTCGCCGAGGCGCCGCAGGCCTACATGCGCGACTTCGTGCAGGTCGACCGCCGCACCCCCGGGCGGCAGCGCGAGATGCCCTTCGGCGAGCTGCGCGACAACATCTTCGCGGTGCTCTCGAGCGGCGACTTCACCATGGACTTCCCCCACGTGCGCTACGACTCGCTCTCGGGCCGATACCGCTTCGACGCGCGCTTCGCCATCAAGCCCACCTTCCGCCTGATGATCGGCGGCAACATCTCCTCCACGGCCTTCAACCAGGCCTACCTGGGCTTCAGCTACCAGACCATCGGCCACGTGATGCACAAGCTGGGCGCCGACCTCTACCTCGGACCCCTCTACACGTGGGGCACGCTGGGCGGCCGCACCGACTTCTACATGCGGGCGCCGCTCTTCGTCGACTATTCGTTCAACTTCTCGGTGAGCAACTTCCGCCACGGCGCTTTCGGGCGCCTCTCGCGCGTGGACAACACCCAGCAGATCAAGACCGGCGACCTCTTCTTCTCGGCGGGGGCCGGCATGCCCGTCTCGCGGCGCGGCTGCTTCCTGGTGCGGGCCAACGCGGGCCACGTCAACTACCACTACGATTCGGATCGCCACCTGGTCGACGAGACCGACCACTCGCGCTTCACCTTCTTCGCCGCCAAGGCCGAGATCGCCCGCAACACGCTCGACAAATTCCTATACCCGCGCCGGGGCTCCGACATCAGGCTCTCGGCCGTGTGGGTCGCCGGGCGCGACAAGCGGCGGCAGGCGCAGGGCGGCCCCTTCCTCCTGCGCGATACGCGCAGCTGGCTCGGCGCCCGCTTCACGTGGGACAAATACTTCGACCTGCCCTCCTGCTCGTGGTTCTCGCTGGGCTTCAACGTCGACGCGGTCATCACCGACCATCCGCGCTTCGACACCGAGAGCTCCACGCTGCTCTCCATGCCCTCCTACGCCCCCATCCCCCACGCCCGCATGATCTACATGCCCGACTACCATTCGCGGCGCTTCGTGGCGGGCGGCATCATGCCCACGTTCGACTTCACGCCCAACTTCTTCTTCCGCACGGGCTTCTACGCCATGTACCGCGCCCGCCGCGACTTCGTGCCCGAGGCCCTTTCGGAGCCGGTCGACCACCGCATGCACTACATCGCCGAGGCGTCGTTCGTCTACCACACGGCCATCGGCCCGGTGAGCCTGGCCCTCACCAAGTACGACCTGCGCAACTGGAAGAACATGTACCTCACCTTCAACTTCGGCTACCCCATCTTCGCGCCGCGGGGAACGTTCTACTAAAGTCAGAAGTAATAAAGTAAAAAGTGAGGCGGGGCAGGCAAAGGGTGTTCGCGTGTGAAACGGCGGCCATAGGCCGGCGGGCCGCAGCCTCCGGCGGCGGAGGCCCGCACTTCGCCGAAACTCGTGCGTCCTCCGCAGGCTGCCGCCCGAAAATGCAAATGACAGTCGGAGACTGGCAGCCCGCAGCCACCCCGGGCGGAGGGCTGCTCCGTCGGCTGCGTCTCCTTCGCCCCTCCGCTGGCTGCGGTCCGGAAATCCGTCATTTTCAACTTTCAACTTTCCATTTTCAATTTGTAAAACAAAGAGAAGCGAACCCCGCCGGGTTCGCTTCTTTTCGTTCGTCGAGGGCGTCGACTTGTGCCAGCCTGCGCCTACTTGCGCCGCACGTTGCCCGGCATGGCCTCCACGCGGCAGGGGCCGTCGTAGGTCACCTGCGCCGTGGTCGAGGTTTCGATGCGCAGCGTTCCCGAGCACCACACGTCGGCCTTCGAATAGTGGCTCCGGGCGTCGATCGTGTAGTCGGCGACCCGCAGCGAGGGGGCCGAGAAGGTGGCGTTCGACGCGAGCTTCACCGCCCCTTTCGCCACGTCCGCATCGCCTTGTATGCGCGCCTTGCCGTAGGAGCCTACGAACGCCTCGAAGCGCTCGGCGGCGAGCTTCGCGTCGAACGATGCGCTGCTCTGCACGGTCAGCCGCAGCTCGCGGCACTCGGCCGACCCGGTGAACTTGGCGTAGCTCGAGAGCCCGAGCGTGAGCGTGCGACACTTCACGTCGCCGTGCAGCGAGGCGTTGCTCGAGAGGGTCGCCTCGGCGTCGACGGCCCGGATCGCTCCGTCTACCTTGGCGTAGCTCGACACCGTGAGGCGCAGCTGTTCGCACTCCAGCGCGCCGCTCATCGAGGCGCAGCTGGCCACCGAGAGCCCCAGCGCGGGCGCCTTCACTGGGTCGGAGAAGCGGGCGTAGCTGCCGATCGTCATCGATCCCTGCGTGCGGCAGGCGACGGCCCCCGTGGCCGAACCGTTGCTCGACAGCTTGTATTCGCACGCGTCGCACGTCACCGTCCCCTCGAACTTGCCGTAGGAGCTGACATTCACGGTCGCCCGCCCCGCGGGGGCCAGGTCGGCTTTCACGCGGCCGTAGCTCTGCACCGAGACCTCGGCCGTCGCGCCGCGGAGCGCCACGGGGCAGTCGATCGAGCCGTAGGAGCCGGCCGTGAGCGACCGCAGCGCCTTCGACGCCGGCACGGTGACGTCGACCGCGATGTCGGCGCCCTCGGCGCGAATCTCGGCGTTGCGGCGGAAGCGCAGCACCCCGTCGGTGCGCTCCAGTGAGAGGTAGTCGATCAGCCGCTGGTCGGCCGTGACGGTGATCGTGCGGGCCGAGGGGCTCACCGTGATGCGGAAGTAGGAGGGGGCGACGATGCCCGTGTATTCGCCCGCGGCGCCCCACTCCTGGGTCGCCCGGAGCCCTTTGCCCTTGATGCGTACCACCTCGCGCGAGGAGTGCTTGCCGCCCGTCGCGCGCTTGATGCTGGTGGCGATCTGCCCCTCGGTGTTGTAGAGGCGGCGGATCTGCTCGGCCGTCAGCACCTCGGCGAAGCGGTCGACGTAGTCGCGCTTGACCTCGGCCGTGGCCGCGATGTTCTCCAGTTTGTCCTTCAGGCGGCGGCGCTGCGTCGCCTCGTCGCCCGTCGCGGCGTCGGTCGGCTCGGCCTTCACGGCCTTCACGGCCTCGGCCAGCGCCCGGCGGTAGGCGTCGTAGAGCGGGTCGAAGCGCTTGCGCTGCTCGCGCGTGAGCTTGAGCTCGCGCACCACCTGCTCGCGGGCCGCGGCGTGGAGCTCTTCGAGCGATTGCCGCTCCAGGGCGAGGTGCTCGGCGCGGTCGATGGCCGTGCGGACGTCGGCCACGGCCTGCCGCATCGCGGCGGTGCGCGGCGCGGCCGGCGCCGAGGCTGCCAGCCCCAGGGCGCAGATGAGAATGAGGAGTCGTTTCATGGGTATCGGGGTTTTTAGAGTTGCTGGTCGTAGAGTATGTCGTCGTAGTTGGTCGCCGCTGCGTCGCGGAGCACCTCCGAGGGGGCCGTGGCCAGCAGCGCGTCGAGGTCGGCGGGCGCGGCGTCGGGGTGCCGCTCTGCGGCCAGGAAGAGCCCTCCGGCGACGAGCACGGCCGCGGCGGCCGACGCCGTGGCGATGAGCAGCGTGCGGCGCAGCGCGGGAGTGCGCCCGGGGATGGGTCGCTGCACGGTGGCGCGGCGGATGCGCTCGTGCAGGGCTTCGAAGTCGACCTCGGGATAGGGCATCCGGCGGTCGGTACGTGACGGTTCATTCATGGTTTGCGAGTTTCGTTTTCAGTTTTTCGACGGCGTAGTGGTAGTTGACCTTCAGCGTCTGCTCCCGCTCTCCGAGGATGCGGGCGATGGCGGCGTAGGGCAGGTCGTCGAAGTAGCGCAGGTTGAAGACCAGGCGCTGCTTGAGCGGCAGTTCGAGCACCGCCTCGTGCAGGCGGACCAGCGCCCGGTCGGCGTCGGGCCCCGCCTCGTCGGCCACCCGCACGGCCAGCTCGCGCCCCACCTCGTCGAGCGAGGCGAAGAGGCTGCGCCGACGCCGGCGCAGCAGCGTGAGCGCCGCGCGGGTGGCGATGCGGTAGAGCCAGGCGCGCAGCTCGTCGGCGCCGCCCCGGAAGGCCTCCAAGCCGTCGTAGGCCTTCACGAAGCACTCCTGGCAGGCATCCTGCGCATCCTCGTGCACCACCACCAGCCGCCGGATGTGCCAGTAGAGGGGGCGCAGCATCGCCGCCGTGAGGCGGTCGAAGGCCTCGTTGCGTCGCGCCGCGTCGCGGAGCGCCTCCACCAGGGCCGGGGTTATGTCGGGGGTCGTAGTCATCGTCGTTCGTATGTAAGACGTTCAGCGGGGCCGGAAGTTAAACGGGGCTTCTGAAAAAATTGAAAATGGAGAGTTGAAAGCGGAGAATGAGGCGGGGCGGGTTGCGCGACCCGGTTTTTCGGGCGGCAGCCAGCGAAGGGCGCAAACTCGTTGGCGAGTTGCGGGCCTTCGCCGCCGGTGGCTGCGGCCCGCCGGCCTTCGGCCGCTTTTTTTGCAGACAGGCTTTCTTTGTCGGCAGCCCGCAGCCACCCCCGGGCGGAGGGCTGCTCCGTCGGCTGCGCCTCGGTCGCGCCTCCGCTGGCTCCGTGCTGAACGGAAAGTCCTTCGATTATGAATCGTGCATTATGAATCGTGCATTGACGAAGCAGCCGCACCTCGCGCCGGAGATTTGGCCCGAAGTGCGGCTGCGACGAACACGCGGCGCGGCTACTCCATGTCGCGCAGGTGCTTTTCCCAGGCCCATGCCGAGGCGAGCGTCTCGTCGAGGGTGCGGGTGGCCTGCCAGCCCAGCTCCTCGTTGGCCAGCGTCGGGTCGGCCCAGATGGCGATGATGTCGCCCTCGCGGCGCGGCGCGATCTTGTGGTTGACCTTCACGCCGTTGACCTGCTCGAAGCGGGTGACCAGCTCGAGCACCGAGACCCCGCGGCCCGTGCCGACGTTGAAGATCTCGTAGCGCTCCTTGTTCTTGTCGCCGGCCATGCGGCCGATGGCGGCCACGTGGGCGCGCGCCAGGTCCGTGACGTCGATATAGTCGCGGATGCACGAGCCGTCGGCCGTCGGGTAGTCGTCGCCGAAGACCGAGAGGCACTCGCGTACGCCGGCGGCCGTCTGCGTGATGTAGGGCACCAGGTTCTGGGGCACGCCGCGGGGCAGCTCGCCGATCTGGGCCGACGGATGGGCGCCGATGGGGTTGAAGTAGCGCAGGGCGATGCCCTTCAGCCCCTCGTAGGCGGCGATCGAGTCGCGCAGGATGTCCTCGCACATCTGCTTGGTGTTGCCGTAGGGCGAGGTGGCCGGCTTGCGGGGCGTCTGCTCGGTGACGGGCTGCTTGTCGGGTTCGCCGTAGACGGTGCACGACGACGAGAAGACGATGTTGTGGCGTCCGAACTCGCGCATCAGGGCGATGATGTTCATGAACGAGGTGAGGTTGTTGGTGTAGTATTCCAACGGCTTCTGCACCGACTCGCCCACGGCTTTCGAGGCGGCGAAGTGGATCACCGAGTCGAAGTCGTAGGTCTCGAACACGCGGCGCAGGGCCGTGCGGTCGCAGCAGTCCACCTCCACGAAGGGGATCTCGGCCCCCGTGATGCGGCGCACGCCCTCGACGGCGGCGATGTCGCTGTTCGAAAGGTTGTCGACGATCACCACGTCGTAGCCGGCGGCGATGAGTTCCACAGCGGTGTGGGAGCCGATGTATCCGGCGCCTCCGCTGACCAATACGGACGGTTTTTTCATGATAGGAATGGGTTTGTTATACGAATCTTTAGTTACAAATGTAGCGAAAATTCGCGATTCCGCTGCAAAAAAGCGCCCCGATTTGCGCTTCCGGCGCCGCTTTTTTCTCCGGCGGCGCCCCGCAGCGTGCACCGTCGGATGACGGATCGTAACCTCCCGGGGCGAAAAAAGGGCCGCCCGTGCGTTCGTTTTCGAAAAAAAACGTATATTTGCTAACACTTTGTTATCCGATCGACGACTATCGACAAACCCAATAAGCTTATGTACGGTAAAATCAAGCAACATCTTCAGAACGAACTGGCCGAGATCAAGGCCGCAGGGCTCTACAAAACCGAGCGCGTGATCGAGTCGCCCCAGCGCGCCGAGATCGAGGTGGCTGGCCGCAAGGTACTCAACTTCTGCGCCAACAACTACCTCGGCCTGTCGGACAATCCGCGTCTGGTGGAGGCCGCCAAGCAGGCGATGGACGCCCGCGGCTTCGGCATGTCGTCGGTGCGCTTCATCTGCGGCTGCCAGGACATCCACAAGCAGCTCGAGCAGGCCATCTCCGACTACTTCGGCACCGAGGACACGATCCTCTACGCCGCCTGCTTCGACGCCAACGGCGGCGTCTTCGAGCCGCTGCTCACCGACCAGGACGCCATCATCTCCGACGCGCTCAACCACGCCTCGATCATCGACGGCGTGCGTCTGTGCAAGGCCGTGCGCTACCGCTACGCCAACGCCGACATGGCCGAGCTGGAGGAGTGCCTCAAGAAGGCGCAGGCCCAGCGCTTCCGCATCATCGTCACCGACGGCGTCTTCTCGATGGACGGCAACGCCGCGCCGCTCGACAAGATCTGCGCCCTGGCCGAGAAGTACGACGCGCTGGTGATGGTCGACGAGTGCCACTCGGCCGGCGTGCTGGGCAAGACCGGCCGCGGCATCACCGAGCTTTACGACCTGCGCGGTCAGGTCGACATCCTCACCGGCACGCTGGGCAAGGCCTTCGGCGGCGCCGTGGGCGGCTTCACCACGGGTCGTCGCGAGATCATCGACATGCTGCGCCAGCGTTCGCGCCCCTACCTCTTCTCCAACTCGCTGCCCCCCGCCGTCGTGGGCGCCTCGATCGAGATGTTCAGGATGCTCGGCGAGAGCGACGCCATCCACGACCGTCTGGTGGCCAACGTCGAGCACTTCCGCGCGGGCATGATGGCCGCCGGCTTCGACATCAAGCCCACGCAGTCGGCCATCTGCGCCGTGATGCTCTACGACGCCAAGCTCTCGCAGGAGTTCGCCGCCAAGCTCCAGGAGGAGGGCGTCTTCGTCACGGGCTTCTACTACCCCGTGGTGCCGAAGGGCCAGGCCCGCATCCGCGTGCAGGTGTCGGCAGGCCACACCACCGAGCAGCTCGACCGCTGCATCGCCGCCTTCACCAAGGTGGGCAAGGAGTTGAACGTCATCAAATAAACCATCCGCAGCCATGTCCCGTACCTCGCTCGATGCGATCGATCGCAAGATTCTCAAATACCTGATCGGAAACGCACGCATGCCGTTTCTCGAGATCGCGCGCGAGTGCGGAATCTCGGGCGCGGCCATCCACCAGCGCATCCGCAAGCTCCAGGAGGCCGGCGTGATCCAGGGCAGCCGCCTGGTGGTCGACCCCAAGACGATGGGCTTCGACGTCTGCGCCTATGTCAACGTCACGCTCAAGGACCCCCAGCTGCTCACCCCCACGATGGAGCACCTGCGCGAGGTCCCCGAGATCGTCGAGGCCCACTTCATCACGGGCAAGGGCTCGCTGATGGTCAAGCTCTACTGCGTCGACAACGAGCACCTCATGCGCACGATCTTCGAGGGCATCCTCCGCATCCCGGGCGTCTCGGCCACCGAGACCATCCTCTCGATGCAGGAGGTGTTCCAGCGTCCGATCAACATCGACTTCATCGAGGAGTAGGCGGGCGCCGCGTTTGCTTTCGCAGCCGCACTTCGGGCCGGAGATCCGGCGCCGGGGTGCGGCTGCTTTTTCAATTCATAATCGGGGGAGGCGGGGCGGGAGGCCCGCGCGTCGCCCGGCTCGTGCCTGCCCTCCGCAGGCCGCGCCCGAATACGAATTGAAAGCGGCATCTTCCCCCGCTGTTTGTTGTTTTATCGATTTTCAATAAATATTTTTTGATATTCAAACAAAATACGTATATTTGTCCCGTAACCAATCGCAACCAAAAACAGCATCGAATATGGATTTACTTACTGTCGAGCACGTTACGAAACAGTACGCCGGACATAAGGCGCTCGACGACGTATCGCTCTCCATTCCGAAGGGTTCGGTCTACGGTCTGCTGGGCCCCAACGGCGCCGGCAAGACCACGCTGATCCGCATCATCAACCGCATCACGGCGCCCGACTCGGGCCGCGTGCTGATGGCCGGCCGCGAGATCGCCCCCGACGACGTATACCGCATCGGCTACCTCCCGGAGGAGCGCGGCCTCTACAAGAAGATGAAAGTGGGCGAGCAGGCCCTCTTCTTCGCCCGCCTGAAGGGGCTCCCGCGCCGCGAGGCGGTCGCGCGGCTCAAGCGGTGGTTCGAGAAGTTCGGCATCGAGGGGTGGTGGGATAAGAAGGTCGAGGAGCTCTCGAAGGGCATGGCCCAGAAGGTGCAGTTCATCGTCACGGTGCTGCACGAGCCCGAGCTGCTGATCTTCGACGAGCCCTTCTCGGGCTTCGACCCGATCAATGCCAACCTCTTGAAGGAGGAGATCATGGCGCTGCGCGACAAGGGGTCGACGATCATCTTCTCGACCCACAACATGTCGTCGGTCGAGGAGATCTGCGACCACATCACACTGATCGACAAGTCGCACAACATCCTCTCGGGCAACGTCGACGAGATCCGCCGCCGCCACGGTTCGAACATCTTCGAGCTCCACTTCCGGGGCGAGGAGGCGGCGCTGCGCCGCGCGATCGAGGGGCGCTGCGAGATCCTCGAGGGCTCCGAGAGCGAGTCGGTCTATCGCGCGCTCAAGCTCCACGTGGCCGACGACGGCGCAGTGCGCACCGTCATCGCCGCGGCCAACGAGGCCGTCGAGCTGCGCTCGTTCCGCGAGATCATCCCCTCGATGAACGACATCTTCATCCGCGCCGTAGCGGGCACGCTCTGAGCCGCAGCGAAATGACACGGCGCAAGAGCTTGAAACGGCGGGTGGCGCAGGCCGGCCATACCGGCGACGGCCTGCTCTCCCGCACGGCGGCCCGGATGGTGCTCGTCGCCGGGCTCTTCCTGCTCCACCGCGTCGGCGTGGAGCGCAAACAACAATCGGATAACGCATAAACCCCTACAACCATGTCCAACGTATCCATCATAATCCAGCGCGAGTTCAACGAACGCGTGCGCAAGAAGTCCTTCATCATCTCCACGCTGCTCATGCCCCTGCTGATGCTGCTTCTGATGGCCGCTCCGGCGCTCGTCATGCAGTTCTCGCGCGGCGAGGAGAAGACCATCGCCGTGGTCGACCAGAGCGGCCTCGTGGCCCCGCAGCTCGAGGACGACGAGGAGCTCAGCTTCCGCATCGTCGACATGCCGGTCGAGGAGGCGCGCAAGCAGACCGAGGGTCTGTTCGGCGTGCTGTGGATCGGCGCCGACATCCTCGCCGACCCCTCGGCCGTGAAGCTCTACGCCAACTCCTCCTCGTCGCTCTCGCTCGAGCTGTCGATCACCGGCCGCATCGAGCGCATCCTCGAGGCGGAGAAGCTCAAGGCCTACGACATCGACAACCTCCAGCAGATCCTCGACGAGGTGGCGACCAGCGTCACGATGCAGACCTTCCGCAACGACAAGTCGCAGGAGGAGGAGACGCAGGCCGGCTCGTCGGCGGTCGCCACGGCCGCCGGCTTCATCCTCGGCATGATCCTCTATATGTTCCTGCTCATGTACGGCGCCATGGTCATGCAGTCGGTCATCGAGGAGAAGCAGAACCGCGTGCTGGAGGTGATGGTCTCCTCGGTGCGCCCCTTCCAGCTCATGCTGGGCAAGATCCTCGGCGTGGCGGCCGTCGCCGTCGTGCAGGTGCTCATCTGGGGCGTGCTGATCGTGGTGCTGGGCTCTTTCGTCATGCCCATGCTCCTCCCGGAGGAGGTGCTGGCCGGAGCGCAGGCCATGCAGCAGGGGATGCCCGATGCCACGGCGCTGGCGGGCGTCAATCCCGACATGCTGCAGGCCGTGGCCGCCGTCACCGACACGGCCTACATCGCCAAGCTCTTCGGCTGCCTCGTGCTCTTCGTCTTCGGCGGCTACCTGCTCTATTCGGCCATGTTCGCCGCCGTGGGTTCGGCCGTCGACAACGTGCAGGACACGCAGCAGTTCCAGCTGCCCATCACGCTGCCGATCATCCTGGCGCTGATCGTCATGATGACCGTCATCAAGGACCCCAACTCTCCGCTGGCCTTCTGGTGCTCGATGATCCCCTTCACCTCGCCCATCGTCATGATGGCCCGCGTCCCCTACGGCATCCCCTGGTGGGAGGTGGCCCTGTCGCTGGCGCTCCTCTACGCCTCGTTCGTGGCGATGGTGTGGTTCGCTGCCAAGATCTACCGCGTGGGTATCTTCATGTACGGCAAGAAGCCCTCGTTCAAGGAGCTCCTCAAGTGGGTGCGCTACAAGTATTGATCGCGGCCCGAAACGCCGCGAAACGGCCTCTTCCGCTTGCGGAGGAGGCCGTTTCCGTCTGGCGGAGCGGAGGCTTGGCGGTGCGGGGCTGCGGAGGGCACCGGCGCGCCTTCGGGCGGGGGTGCTTCCCTCCGCCGGGAGGCTGCGGCCCGCCGGCTTTAGACGCAATTCTGCGCAGAGGTTGCCGTTCCGGTTTGTGCTTCGACCCGTCGTCGCCGTACCGTCCCGCCTCGAAGGCGGGACGCTCTTCGGCGGCTCGCGCCTCGGGCGCGACCCCCGCAGCAGCCGGAGAGGCGCTTTTCCCGACAGGCTTTCGCGCCCGTCGAACGAAGTCGAAGATACTCCCGTTCGGCAAAATGCAGGCGAGCTTGCTTTTGCCCTCGCTTATTCGTATCTTTGCGCCACGGAAACGCAACGTGTTTTGTAATCCTCATCGGAGGGCAAGCCATGCCGGATAAGATGACTGGGTAAAACCAATCGCTTATCCGGCTTTTTTCATCCGTTGAATCCTGAAAACACGAATTGTTATGCAACGCGATGCGATCGATCTGGGGCGGCTGAAGGTAGCTACCCTCTTCTGCCGCTATTTCGTCCCCACGCTGCTGGGGATGGTGAGTATTTCGGCCGTGACGGTCGTCGACGGCATCTTCGTCGGCCGCGGCGTGGGCAGCGACGGGATCGCTGCCATCAACATCTGCTATGCGCCGATGCTGGTCTTCACGGGCATCGGCCTCATGGCGGGCATCGGCTGCTCGGTGGTGGCCTCGATTCACCTGGCGCAGCGCAAGGTGCGGGCCGCGCGGCTCAACGTCACGCAGGCCTTTCTCTTCGTGACGCTCGCCGCGGCGCTTCCGATGCTGGCGATGCTCGCCGCGCCGCGTCCGATCTCCCGCCTGCTGGGCGCATCGGACCACCTCCTGCCGCTCGTCGCGGAGTATATGGTGTGGTACGCACCGGCGCTGCTCTTCCAACTGTGGACGGCCGTGGGGCTCTTCGTCATCCGGCTCGATGGGGCGCCGCGGCTGGCCATGTGGTGCAGCGTCGTGTCGGCCGCGATCAACGTCGTGCTCGACTGGTGGTTCGTCTTCCCGCTCGGCATGGGCGTGCGCGGGGCCGCCTTCGCCACGATGATCGCCACCGTCGCGGGCGGAGCCATCGTCGTGCTCTACCTCGCGCTGGGGGCCCGGACGCTGCGCTTCTGCCGGCTCAAGTGGAGCCGCAAGAGTCTGCGCCTCTCGCTGCGCAACGTCGGCTACCAGTGCCGTATCGGCTCGTCGGCCCTGCTGGGCGAGGCGACGATGTCCGTGCTGATGTTCACGGGCAACCAGGTCTTCATGCGCTACCTCGGCGACGACGGAGTGGGGGCCTTCGGCATTGCCTGCTACTACACGCCCTTCGTCTTCATGATCGGGAACGCCGTCGCCCAGTCGGCCCAGCCGATCATCAGCTACAACTTCGGCGCGGGCGACCGCCGGCGCGTGCGTGCCGCCGGACGCATCGCCCTCGCGACGGCGGTAGGATGCGGTGCCGTGGTCGCTGCGGCCTTCCTCCTGTGCCCCCGCCAGCTCGTGGGGCTCTTCCTCCCGGCCGACAATGCCGCGGCGCAGCTGGCGATCGCCGGATTCCCGCTTTTCGCCGCGGGTTTCGTCCCCTTCGTCGTCAATCTGGCGGCCGTGGGCTATTATCAGAGTCTGGAGCGGGTACGCCCGGCGACGGTCTTCGCCCTGCTGCGCGGCTGCCTGCTCCTGGTGCCGAGCTTCGTGCTGTTGCCGCGGTGGCTGTCGACTTCGGGGATCTGGCTCGCCATGCCGCTCTCCGAGACGGCGACGCTGCTGCTTATCGTCGCGTTTTACGCCCTGCGTCGCTGCGCACGATAAAACCTCGTCCGGGGCCGTTCGCGCGTCGTGAGGGGCTCTTTCGGAGGTAAAACGAAAAAGAGCGGATCCGCAACGGATCCGCTCTTTTCGATAAGAGCCCGACTTCGGGGTTAGTAACCCATCGACTTCGAAGCGGCGTAGGAGAGTTTCAGCGCGTTGGCGCGGCGCAGCTCCTGCTTCACGTCGGTGATGATACCCATCTTGGTCATGCCGTCGGCCTTCAGACAGATCGTCATCGAGGCGCGGTCCATCTCGTTGAGCTTGTCGCGCTCGGCGGCCACGAAGTCCAGAATGTCCTTGGTCGTCTTGTACGAGTCGTTGAGCTGTACCTTGGGCGCCGTACCGAACTTGGCCTGCATGGCCAGCGACGGCTGACCGATGTGGATGTAGCTGACGAGCGATTTCTTCTCGAGCTTCTGCACCTCGGTCGCCTCGGGGAGCTTGTAACGAACCAGCAGTTCCTGATCGCGCATGGTCGTCGAGACCATGAAGAAGAAGAGGATCATGAAGATCACGTCAGGAAGCGATGCGGTCGAGATAGGGGGCAAACCTTTGTTGCCCTTCTTTTTCATTACTGCCATAACGTTCTTCTTACTTTTTGATTACACGCGGTTCTGCCTCCGAGATACGTACCTGGATCGCCTTGGCCACCACGTCGCGCTGCTCCTCGGGAAGTTCGGCGAACTTCGCGTTGAACTTGCGCATCGAGACCTCGTCGCGCACCTCGTTGAAGGCGCGCGTGAGCTCGTTCTGCACCTTGATGTAATCCTGGTAGTTGGTGTCTCGGGTCGTTTGCAGCGAAACGATGCCTTCGCTCACGGGGTATACCCACTTGCTGCCGTCGGGCAGATCGAATTCCTTCTCGGTCTTCTCCGGCAGAGTCTCGTCGTCCATCGGGTTGAGAATGAACTCTTTCGTGCGGTCCTTCAGCAGACGGAGGTCGATCACCTCCTGGTTGCCCGACGTTCCTGCCATGATGCTACCGTTACCCGATACGAGTACGAGGAACAGGTTGCGTTCCTTCACCTTGACGTCCTCCTGCTTCTGATTCTCAGGAGCCAGCGGCGGGAGCATGCGCACTAGGCCGGTGTCGACGTTCATGGTAGTAGCCACCAGGAAGAAGATGAGCAGCAGGAAGGCGATATCGGCCATCGAGCCGGCATTGATTTCCTGTACTTTTCTTTTATCCGTTGACATTGATTCGCTTTATTTGAGAGCACCCCAGATCTCGGTTACGACGGCCGTGATGAAGGCGGCGACGAACGCGACATAGGTTACGAGGATGCTCGTTTCGGTAACTACGGTTTCACCGTGTGCGAAGAAACCATTGCTCTGCAGGTCGACGATGTTCACCGTGTGGCCGGCGGCGTAGAAGTACGATACGCCGACGATGACGATGATCAGCGCCAGGGAGACGATGGTCCCCTTGATGCCTGCCGGGTTCTTGATCATTCCGAAGAGGGCGCAGAAGATCGCAACGGCAATCGCGAACACGAAGAGGGCGTAGCCCCACATCAGGTTCAGGTTGACCGACGGATCGAAGTCTGCGGGGTTCTCCGGATGGGGCGATACGAGCGCGTACACGAGCAGTGCCGCGGTGATCGCCATCAGAACGCCCAGCAAAATATTTAATGCTTTTTTCATTTTCGTTTCAATGATTTAGAACGTTCGTGCGGATTATTTCTTGCTGTAGGAGGTCAGGATATCCATCAGCGTGATGGACGAATCCTCCATATCGTTTACGAGCGAGTCGATCTTCGAAACGATATAGTTGTAGAACAGCTGGAGAATAACCGCAGCGATCAGACCCATGAGGGTCGTCAGCAGGGCGACCTTGATACCGCCGGCCACGAGCGTCGGGCTGATGTCACCGGCAGCCTGGATGGCGTCGAATGCGCCGATCATACCTACGACCGTACCCATGAAGCCGAGCATCGGCGAGAGGGCGATGAACAGACCGATCCACGAAAGACCCGACTCCATCTGGCCCGTCTGAACCGAACCGTAGGAAACGACGGCCTTCTCGACCGAATCCAGACCCTGCTCGTAGCGGTCCAGACCCTGCCAGTAGATCGAAGCGATGGGACCGCGCTCGTTGCGGCAAACCTCCTTGGCAGCGTTGATACCGCCGTTCTTCAGGGCCTCCTCGACCTTGGCGATGAACTTCTTGGTGTTGATCGTCGACAGCGACAGATAGAGGATGCGCTCGATGGCTACGGCCAGACCGATCACCAGGCAGAGGAGCACCGGAAGCATCCACTCCCAGCCGCCCTCGAGGAACTTCTGCATCAGGACGCGGTGCATGCTATCGCCTGCGACAGCGGTCTCAGCGGCAGCTTCCTGCGCGAATGCGGCGCCCGTTGCGAGCAGGGCAGCCGAAATCATAAAGAATTTTTTCATAGCTGTGTTTGATAAATTAAGATTAGTTGTGTTATTGTAGTGTTTTCGGTTCTTGTCGTCGGGTCCGTTTTTTCTCAAAAAAAACCTTTTTTGTTTCGCTTTTTTTCTCGCCGCCGCCCTCCGTTCGGCCCTCCGGCGCCGTCTGCCCGCCGTTCCGCGACGGGTGCGGCCCGCGAGGAGGAGCGATCGCGGAAAGCGTACTGCGCCGCCTCAAGTGGCGGTGGGTCAGTCGTTTGTAACTTCGTATGCCCCGCCGCTCGCCGCATGCGGCGCTTCGTTACAGGGCGTTATCGTTGCGAAATATAGAAAAAATTTTCGTTCCGTGCAACGCCACAGAGGGTAAATTCTCCGCGCAGGGGCCGGCCCAGCAGCGCCCGCACGCGCTCGGCCGACGACTCGCGCCCCAGCACGTACATCAGCTTGGTCGCGGCCGCCTCGGTGGTCATGTCGTAGCCGCTCACCACGCCGATGCGTTGCAGCCGCAGCCCCGTCTCGTAGAGCTCCATCGCCACCCGGCCGCTGCCGCACTGCGTGATGTCGACCACCACCACGCCGCGCGCTATGGCCTCCTCGAGCGTGCGGAGGAACCACTCGCTCGTGGGGGCGTTGCCCGAGCCGTAGGTCTCGAGCACCACGGCGCGCAGCCCCGGCGCCGCGAGCATGGCGCGCAGCGTGCGCTCGTCGAGCCCCGGGAAGAGCTTCACCACGGCGATGCCGTCGGCGAGCCGCTCGGCGATGCGCAGGGGCTCGTCCCACCGCTCGGGCCGCAGCACGGCCGCATGGTTGTAGGCGATGTTGACCCCCACCTCGGCCAGCGGGGGGTAGTTGTAGGAGCGGAAGG
>Ga0137307_100541_pt1 | contig 48019 bp, 31 predicted proteins | sample NAcewD2O_March_2_FD_97180 | JGI IMG/M metagenome (GOLD analysis project Ga0137307, IMG submission 97180) | Mouse cecal microbial communities from Vienna, Austria - N-Acetylglucosamine amended D2O_March | ecosystem: Host-associated > Mammals > Digestive system > Large intestine > Cecum | place... | reverse complement strand
GGTTTGCTTCTGCGCTCGACTTTTCGTATCTTTGTCTCCCTATGGATTTCAAACTGGTGTCGGACTACGCCCCTATGGGCGACCAGCCGGAGGCGATCGCGCAGCTGGTCGGCTCGATCCGCCATGGCTCGAAGCACAATACGCTGCTGGGCGTCACGGGCTCGGGCAAGACCTTTACCGTGGCCAACGTCATCGCCGAGCTGAAGCGCCCGACGCTCGTGCTGAGCCACAACAAGACCCTTGCGGCACAGCTCTACGGCGAGTTCCGCAACTTCTTCCCGGAGAACGCCGTCGAGTATTTCGTCTCCTACTACGACTACTACCAGCCCGAGGCCTATCTCCCCTCGACCGATACCTATATCGAGAAGGACCTCTCGATCAACGCCGAGATCGAGAAGATGCGTCTGAACACCGTCGCCACGCTCCTCTCGGGGCGTCGCGACGTGGTGGTCGTGTCGAGCGTCTCGTGTCTCTACGGCTGCGGCAATCCCGACGATTTCCACGCCACGGCCATCACCGTGAAGGTGGGGCAGGTGGTCAGCTACAAACACTTCCTCTACAAGCTCGTCGAGGCGCTCTACACGCGCACCGAGCGCGAGCTGGAGCCCGCGACCTTCCGCGTGAGCGGCGACACGGTCGACATCATGGCCGCCTTCGGCGAGTTCGGGCACCAGTGCTTCCGCGTCGCTTTCTACGACAACGAGATCGAGGCGATCTGGTCGATCGACCCCGCCACGGGGCAGCGCATCCAGACCCTCGACACGCTCACGCTCTATCCCACGAACCTCTTCGTGACCACCAAGGAGCGCATCCACAGCGCCGTGCAGCAGATCTACCTCGACCTGGGGCGTCAGATTGAGTTCTTCGAGCGCGAAGGGCGCATGGCCGAGGCGCAGCGCATCAAGCAGCGCGTGGAGTACGACCTGGAGATGATCAAGGAGCTGGGCTACTGCCCCGGCATCGAGAACTACTCGCGCTACTTCGACGGCCGCGCCGCCGGCACGCGCCCCTTCTGTCTGATCGACTACTTCCCGAAGGACTATCTGCTGGTGGTCGACGAGAGCCATGTGACGCTGCCGCAGGTCCACGCCATGTTCGGCGGCGACCGCGCCCGCAAGGAGAACCTGGTGGAGTACGGCTTCCGCCTGCCGGCCGCGAAGGACAACCGCCCGGTGACCTTCGGCGAGTTCGAGCAGTTGCAGGGCACCTCGATCTACGTGAGCGCCACGCCCGCCGACTGGGAGCTGATGAAGAGCGAGGGGGTGGTCGTCGAGCAGCTCATACGCCCCACGGGGCTGGTCGACCCGCCGCTGGAGGTGCGCGTGACCGAGAACCAGATCGACGACCTGATCGAGGAGATCGACCGCCGCGTGAAGCGCGACGACAAGGTGCTCGTCACCACCATCACCAAGCGCATGGCCGAGGAGCTCTCGAAGTACTTCGACCGCGTGGGGGTGCGCAACCGCTACATCCACTCCGACGTCGACACGCTCGAGCGCATCCGCATCCTCGAGGACCTGCGGGCCGGGATGTTCGACGTGCTGGTGGGCGTCAACCTGCTGCGCGAGGGGCTGGACCTGCCGGAGGTGGCGCTGGTGGCGATTCTCGACGCCGACAAGGAGGGCTTCCTGCGCAACGTCCGCTCGCTCACGCAGATCGCGGGCCGCGCCGCGCGCCACGCCAACGGCAACGTGATCCTCTATGCCGACACCTGCACCGAGTCGATGCGCTACGCCATCGAGCAGAGCAACCGCCGCCGCGAGATCCAGGTGCGCTACAACATGGAGCACGGCATGCTGCCCCGCCAGGCGCAGAAGAGCGGCTCGGGGCAGAGCGCGCTGCTCGCCGCCGCGGAGGCTGCGAAGGAGGGGCCGGCGGGCTACCCCACGGCGGGGGAGTATGCGGCGCTGGCCGCCGACGTCTCGGGGTGCTACTCGGCCGGAGGCCCTGCGGCGCCTGCCTCGGAGGGCGCCGGCGGGGCTGCGCGTCCGGGCGGTTCCGTGCATTCGGGCGCTTCCGCTGCCGGACACGCCGGGGGACTCGTCGCGGGGCTGGGCGAGAATCTCGACGCCCTCATCGACCGGGCGCGCGAGGACATGGAGCGTGCAGCCAAATCGCTCGACTTCCTCGCCGCCGCCCGCTTCCGCGACCGCATGTACGAGCTGCAGAAGCTGCGCGACGAGAACCGGCGGTAGGGCGCGGCGGGTCTGCGGCAATGAACAGTGAATAATTAAAAATAAATAATGCAGGAGCCGGGTATTATTCATTATCTATTGCTGCTTTAGCTGCGCAGCCCGCAGCCTCGGCGGGCGGAGGCCCGCCCCGCGCTTCTCACTTTTTACTTCTTACTTCTCGACCCGCAGGGTCGTGCGGGCCGCAGCCACCGGCGGCGAAGGCCTGCAATTCTTGACAAGATATGCGTCCTTCGCTGGCTGCAGGCCCGAGACAAGTCCTTCGGCTTGAAAAGCCGGCAGCCCGTAGCCACCCCCGGCGAAGGGCTGCTCTCTTCGAGCGCCGCCCATCGCTGGCTACGGCCTGCCGCAACAAAGGCGGCCGCTCCCATTTTCAATTTTCCACTTTCAATTTTCAATCCTTGGCTTGCAGGGCCGGCGGGCCGCAGCCTCCGGCAGCGGAGGCCCGCAACTCGCAGCTGCTCGTGCGCCCTCCGCAGACTGCTGCCCGAAAAAAATTGCAGCGTCAGCTGCGCAGCCCGTAGCCGCCCCGGGCGAAGGGCTGCTCGCTGCTCTCGCGCCCCTTCGCCGGCTACGGCCTGCCGCAATAAAAGTGACCGCTCCCATTTCCGATTTTCAATTCCCGCCCCTCGCTCTCGCTTATTCGTATCTTTGGCTTTGCCCAAGATACTCAGTCTCGGCAGAACCAAGCTTACGCTTGCTTCTGCTCTCGACTTTCTCGTATCTTTGACTTCGCCGAAGATACTGCGCCTCGGAAAAAATGCAAGCGAGCTTGCTTTTTTCGCTCGGCTTATTCGTATCTTTGCCCTCCCCGATCGGGGAGGGGCAGTGCGCCTGCCTCCGCCGCGGGGAAAATTGATCCTATGACACCGCTTGCCGTCATCCTGACCGTCCTCGGCTACATCGCCGTCCTCTTCGTCGTGGCGTGGCTCTCGGGCCGCCGCGCCGACAACGCGGGCTTCTTCACCGGGGGCCGGCGTACGCCGTGGTACCTGGCCGCCTTCGCCATGATCGGCGCCGCCATGTCGGGCGTCACCTTCATATCGGTGCCCGGATCGGTGGCCGCCGACGCCTTCTCCTACATGCAGATGGTCGCCGGCTTCACGGTGGGGCAGCTCGTCGTCGCCTTCCTGCTCGTGCCGACCTTCTACCGGCTGCGGGTGGTCTCGCTCTACGAATACCTCGACGCGCGCTTCGGCGTGGCGGCCCACCGCACGGGGGCGTGGTTCTTCTTCCTTTCGAAGATGCTCGGCGCGGCGCTCAAGCTCTACGTGGTCTGCGCCGTCATGCAGTTGCTGGTCTTCGATGCCTATGGGGTCCCGCTGTGGGCCAATGCCGCGCTGACGATGGGCCTGGTCTGGCTCTACACGCAGCGGGGCGGGGTGAAGGCGCTGATCTGGACCGACACGCTGCAGTCGCTCTGTCTGGTGGGGAGCCTCGCGCTGTCGGTGCTCTTCATCATGCGGGGGATGGGGTGGTCGGCCGCCGACGTCGTGCGCGAGGTGGGCGCTTCGCCCTATGCGCGGGTGCTGTTCCTCGACGACCCCTCGTCGGGGCGCTATTTCTGGAAGATGTTTCTGGCGGGCATCGTTCTGCTGGTCGCCATGACGGGGCTCGATCAGGACATGATGCAGCGCAATCTCTCGTGCCCCACGCCGCGCGACGCACAGAAGAACATCGTGCTGACGGCCCTCTGTCAGATCTTCGTCATCCTGCTATTTCTGGTGCTGGGCGTGCTGCTCTATGCCTATGTGGAGCGCCGCGGGATGGCGCTGCCGGCGCGCAGCGACGAGGTGTTCCCTCTGGTGGCCGTCGAGGGCGGGCTGCCCGTGTTCGTCGGCGTGCTGTTCGTCGTGGGGCTCGTCTCGAGCACCTATTCGTCTGCCGGGGCCTCGCTCACGGCCCTGACCACCTCCTTCACGGTCGACCTGCTCGATGGGGTGAAGCGCTACGACGAGCGCCGCCTCACGTGCGTGCGGCGGCGGGTCCACGGCGCACTGGCCGCGGGCCTGGTGGGGCTGATCCTCGCCTTCGGATACTGGGCCGACGACAGCGTCATCAACCTCGTGTTCCGCATGGCGAGCTACACCTACGGCCCCATCCTCGGCATGTTCCTCTTCGGTCTGGCGACGCCGTGGCGCGTCCGCGACCGCTGGATGCCTCTGGTGGCCGTCGCGGCGCCGCTGCTGAGCGCCGCCGTGCAGTGGTTCGCGCGCGAGCGGTGGGGCTATCAAATCGGATTCGAATTGTTGATCTACAACGCCGCGTTTACCATCGCCGGCATGTTTCTGTTGTTGAAGCGTCATGAGAAATAAGCTTTTTTATCTGTTTGCAACTCTTTTCGTTGCCTGTTCGCAGGCGTCGGCCGCCGAGATCGGCGCACGCACGCGTGCCGAGATCGCCGCGACCCTCTCGCGCATCGTGGCGCGCGAGGTGTCGGGCGGCGGCGTGCGCGTGCAGGCCGTCAAGGTCGGGCGCGGCGTGGTGGAGATCCACGCCTCGATCGGCCTCTCCTACTATCCCTTCCGCGAGGAGAACGTCGCGGCCATGCGCGACTCGGTGCGGGCCTTGCTGCCGGCCGAGTTCGCCCGCTCGCAGATCGTTCTCTACACCGACCGCCACGAGATCGCCCAGCTCATCCCGATGGCCTGCCGCACCCCCGCGGCGCCCGATCCCAAGGCGAAAAAGAAGAAGCGGAAGCAGGGGAGCACCGGCCCTGTGCCCTTCGTCAACCGCGCCGGGCGGCCGCTGGTGACGCGCCTGAGCGCGCTTTCGCAGCCCGACCGGGGGCTTGCCGGGCGCCACATCGCCCTCTGGCAGAGCCACGGCCGCTACTTCGATCAGAAGCAGAACCGCTGGCGCTGGCAGCGCTCGCGGCTGTGGGAGACCTGCGAGGACCTCTACACGCAGAGCTATGTGCTTCCCTACCTGGTGCCGATGCTGGAGCGTGCGGGCGCCGTGGTGCTGCTGCCGCGCGAGCGCGATGTGCAGACCGTGGAGCTGCTCGCCGACAACGACGCCGCAGGGCAGTACCGCGAGACGCAGGGCGTGCGCGCATGGCTCGACGGCGGTGCGGGCTTCGCCCACCGCAAATTCGTCTACGTGACGGGCGAAAACCCCTTCCGCGACGGCACGACCCGCTTTGTGGAGAGCGTCGCCGAGGGCGAGCCGGAGAGCACCGCCTCGTGGAGCGTCTCGGTCCCCGAGGCGGGCGAATATGCCGTCTACGTGAGTTACGAATCGACGCCCCGAAGCGCTGACGATGCGACCTATACGGTGCGTCACCTCGGGGGCGAGTCGAAGGTGGCCGTCAACCAGACCATGGGTGGCGGCACGTGGATCTGCATCGGCACCTTCCCCTTCGCGGCGGGCGAGCAGGAGCCGGTGGTGCTCACCAACCGCTCGCGCACGGCGGGCCGCACGGTTTCGGCCGACGCCGTGAAGATCGGCGGCGGCTACGGCAACGTGGCCCGCACGGCGGGGGAGGCGTTCCGCGCCGACGGTGCGGACGACGACGACTATGCCGAGCGCACGAGCGGCTACCCCCGCTTCTGCGAGGGGGCGCGCTACTGGTTGCAGTGGGCGGGCTTCGGCGAGGAGGTTTACGCCCCGAAGGGCCACACCGACGACTACAAGGAGGACTACATGTCGCGCGCCCACTGGGTCAACGCCCTCATGGGCGGCTCGGAGCGCATGCCCGACTCGACGGGGCTCCGCATCCCGATCGACATGGCCCTGGCTTTCCACTCCGACGCCGGCGTGCGCGACGGCGACGAGGTGATAGGCACGCTGGGCATCTACTTCACGCGCGACAAAGGGGGCCGTTTCGAAGGGGGCGCCGACCGCTACCGCTCGCGCGACCTGACGGACCTGGTCATGACGCAGATCGTCGCCGACATCCGGCGCACGTGGGAGCCCGAGTGGATGCGCCGCGGCATGTGGAACCGCTCCTACTACGAGGCCCGCGTGCCGGGCGTGCCGACCATGCTGCTCGAGCTGCTCTCGCACCAGAACTTCGCCGACATGCGCCTGGGCAACGATCCGCGCTTCAAGTTCCTCGTGAGCCGCGCGGTCTATAAGGGTATCCTGCGCTATATCAGCTCGCAATACGATTCGCCTTACGTGGTGCAGCCGCTCCCGGTCGAGGCTTTCTCGGCCTCGTTCACCGATGCGGGGCGCACGCTCCTGCGCTGGTCGCCCGTCGTCGACTCGCTCGAGCAGACGGCCGCGCCCGACGGCTACATCGTCTACACGCGCATCGGCGACGGCGGCTTCGACAACGGCCGCCGGGTCGACGTGCCGCAGCTGGAGGTCGACCAGGAGCCCGGGCGTATCTACAGCTACCGCGTTACGGCCGTCAACGCCGGCGGCGAGAGCTTCCCGAGCGAGACGCTGGCCGCGTGCCGCATGGCCGACGAGCGAGGCCGCGTGCTGGTGGTCAACGGCTTCGACCGCGTGAGCGCCCCCGTGAGCTCGGCCTGCGACTCGCTGGCGGGCTTCTACCATGACCTCGACGGCGGCGTGCCCGACCGGCGCGACATCTCCTTCATCGGCCGGCAGCTGGTCTTCGACCGCTCGCTCGCCCGCGCGGAGAGCGACAGCGTGGCGCTGGGCGCCTGCCGCTCCGACTTCGAGACCGACGTCATCGGCGGCAACACGTTCGACTATCCCTATCTGCATGGCTGCTCGATCGCCGCAGCGGGCTATTCGTTCTGCTCGGCTTCGGTGCGCGCCGTCGAGCGCGGCGAGGTCGACTGCGGCGAATACGGCGTCGTCGACCTCGTCCTCGGCAAGCAGCGCACGACCCGCATGGGGCGCGGGGTGCTTCCCTCCGAGTTCGCGGCCTTCCCGCCTGCGTTGCAGGGGGTGCTGCGGCGTTACGCTGCGCGGGGCGGGGCGATCTTCGTCTCGGGCTGCTTCGTCGCCACCGACCTCTGGACGGGCGAGGGGGCCTCGGCCGAGGGGCAGGCCTTCGCCCGCGAGGTGCTGCGCTACACCTATGCCGGCAGCCAGGCGGCCACCGAGGGGCGCGTGCGCGTGGTCGATGCGCGGGCCGGGCTGTCGCGCGGCGACTACCGTTATCTCGACCGCCCGGGGCGCGACCACTACGCCGTCGAGGCGCCCGATGCGCTGGCGCCGGCCGACCGCAGCGCCTTCCCTGTGCTGCACTACGCCGAGAACGGCCGCGTGGCGGGCGTCGCCTCGGCCGAGGGGCGCACGTTCGTCGTGGGCTTCCCGTTCGAAGCGCTGACCGACCGCGTGCAGCGCGACCGCCTGATGCGCGACGTGCTGCGCTTCTTCGAAAACGAACGATAACTTCAAATCAACAACGATATGTCACTCGAACAGAACATCTCCCGTCAGATCATGGAGGCCATGAAGGCCAAGGACGCCGTGCGCCTCTCGGCGCTGCGCAACGCCAAGAAATACATCCTCGAGGCCAAGACCGCGGGCCCGGGCATCACCGAGCTCCCGGATGCCGACGTGCTGAAGATCCTTGCCAAGCTGGCCAAGCAGGGCACCGACTCGGCGGCGATCTTCACCGGGCAGGGGCGCGACGATCTGGCGTCGGAGGAGCTGGCTCAGGTAGCCGTCTTCCAGGAGTTCCTGCCCCGCCAGCTCACGGCCGAGGAGCTTCGCGCCGAGGTCGCGGCCGTCATCGCCGAGGTGGGCGCCACCTCCATGCGCGAGATGGGCAAGGTGATGGGCGCGGCGTCGAAGCGCCTCGCGGGCCGCGCCGACGGCAAGGATATTTCGGCCGCGGTGAAGGAGCTGCTTTCGTAACCGTCGTGAGGACGCTGCTTCTGTTTGCCGCCTGCCTCGCGTCGCTCGCCGCCCGGGCCCGCGGGCCGCACTGCTTCGAGGTGCCCTGCACGGTCGAGCACGGCAAATACGTCGTCACGGTTGAGACCCCCGCGGGGCCGCGGCGCTTCGCCCTCGACACGGGCGCCTCGCGCACCTGCATCAGCGGGGCGCTCTGCCGCGCGCTGGGGCTCGAGGCCGCGGGGCAGGGCGCCGTGGGCGACTTCGAGGGGCACCGCGCCGAGGTCGGCCGGGTGACGATCCCCCGCCTCGGGATGGGGCGGGCGAGCTACCGGGAGGTCCCGGCCTATGTCTTCCCCGACTCCTCCTACCTCTTCCGCTGCCTGGGCCTCGACGGCGTCGTGGGCGGCGACCTGTTGCGCCGCTGGGCCGTGCGCATCTCGGCCTCCGACTCGACGGTCGTGCTGGCGAGCGATGCCCGGCTGCTCGGCGCCACCGACCGCCGCCGCTCGATGCGCTTCGCCAGGTCGAGCAACCGGCCCCTGCTGCGGCTGCGGGCGTCGAACGGCGCGCTGCGCACCCACGCCTACGTCATCTTCGACAGCGGCTCGTCGGGCCTGCTCGACTGCCACCTCTTCGAGCTCCGCGCGATGGAGCAGCGGGAGATTCTGCGCTGCCTGCGCCGCACGGCGGGCCACTCGGGCAATCTGGGCTGGACCAACCGCTCCGAGGTCCGCGAGGCGCTCCGGGCTGTGGTTCCCCGCCTCGAGCTGGCGGGCAGCACGCTCGACGACGTGCCGGTCGAAGTGACCTACGGCAGTGTCAGCAAGCTCGGGCTGGGGCTGCTGTGCTGGGGAGACGTGGTGGTCGACTACCCGCGGCGGCGCCTCTACCTGCTGCCGCGCACGCCGGCGCCCGCTCCGCTCGCGGGCGGTCTCCGCAACGTGACTGCGACGCTCGACCGTGGCCGCCTCGTGGTGGGGCAGGTGTGGGACGAGGCGCTCCGGGGCCTCGTCGCGCCGGGCGACCGCATCGTGCGGCTCGGCACGCTCGACGTCTCGCAGGTGGACCCCTGCGCCTTCATCCGCGGCGAGGTTCGCGCCGACCGGCCCGAAATGACCGTCCGACGTTCGGACGGGAGTCTCGTGACGATTCCCATAAAAGAGTTGTGACATGCACCTGATCGAACACCTCCACCGCAACGTCAAGAGTATCGCCATGCCGTTGGGCATGGTCGTCGGGGCGCTGCTCTGCCGCCCCGTCTCGGCCCTCGAGGCCGCGACGGGCCACATGATTACCCCGGCGCTCATCTTCGCCATGCTCTTCTTCACCTTCTGCCGCGTGCGCCCCTCCGAGATGCGCCCCTCGCTGCTCCACCTGTGGCTGCTGCTCGCGCAGGGGGCCGTGTGCGCCGGGGTCTACCTCTTGCTGCGTCCCGTCGACGGGGTGCTGGCCCAGGGGGCGATGATCTGCGCCCTGGCGCCCGTGGCGATGGCCGCCGTGGTCATCGGCGGCATGCTGGGCGCCGACGTGGCGACGATGGCCACCTATAGCCTCCTCTGCAACATGGCCGTGGCGTTCGTCGCCCCCGTGGTGCTCTCGCTGGTCGGCACGGGGGCCTGCACGCTGGGCGGCATCGTGGCCCGCATCGCGCCGCTGCTGGTCGTGCCCTTCGCCGCAGCGCAGTGCTGCCGGCTCGTGCTGCCCCGCGCGGCGCAGTGGGTGGCGGAGCACAGCCGCATCTCGTTCTATATGTGGCTGGTGTCGCTCGTGGTGGTCATCGGCCGCACCACGGCCTTCATCATCGACCTGCGCGACGCCTCCCTCGGCCTGGAGCTGGCCCTGGCTCTGGCGGCGCTGGTCGTCTGCCTCTTCCAGTTCAAGGCGGGGCGCATGCTGGGCCGCCGCTACGGCGACCCGGCCGCCGGCGGGCAGTCGCTCGGGCAGAAAAACACGGTGCTGGCCGTGTGGATGGCCCAGTCGTTCCTCGACCCCATCTCGTCGATCGCCCCGACTGCCTACATCGTGTGGCAGAACTTCGTGAACTCCTACCAGATCTGGAAGCACGACCGCGAGGCGGCGCGCAGGTGAGCGGCTGCGGCAGTAGGGTTTCCGGGAGAGAAGATACGGGCGATCCGGCTGCGGCCGGGTCGCCCGTCGTGCGTTCGGGAGGGGTAGGACAAAACGAGGCGCTGCGGCACCTCGTTTCGCGGAGCGGACGACCCCTTGCGGGCCTTTGAAGCCTTGCGGCCGGAGCGATCCGGGCGGCCGAAGAGCGGCTGCAAGCGTCCCGGGCGGTCGAAAGCGTCCTGGACGGTCCCGCCGGGGCCCGGTTATTTGCGGAAGATGAAGTAGACGGCCAGGATGAGGCAGAAGAACCCCGCGAGGTGGTTCCAGCGCAGCGCCTCCGACTTCATGAAGAAGAGCACGAAGGCCGAGAAGACCGTGAGCGAGATGACCTCCTGGATCACCTTGAGCTCCCAGATCGAGAAGGGGCCGCCGAACTGCGCGGCGCCGAGGCGGTTGGCCGGGACCAGAAACCAGTATTCGAGCAGGGCGACACCCCAGCTGAGCAGGATGACCGTCGCCAGCGAGAAGCGCTCGAGCCGCGATTTGAAGGCGATCTGCCCGTACCAGGCGAAGGTCATGAAGGTGTTGGATACGATGAGCAGTGCGATGGTGCTGAGACCCCGGAACATAGGCGTGTGCGTTTGAAACGGGTGCAAAAGTACGCAAAAAATCGCAAAGCGCGCTCGCTCGGGCCGAGATTGTTGGGCGGTGGAGTGTGCGGACACCGGCGGGCGGGGCTGCGGTCGTCGAACGCCCCGAGCCGGCAGCAGCTCGGCCTATGCCAGCAGCGCGGCGAGATCGTCCAGATCGTCGTAGGTGCCGATGATGCGGTCGATGCCCTTTTCGCGCGCGAGCTCCTCGCGCGAGAGGGTGGTGGCCAGGGCGATGATGCGCCCGGCGCCGGCGCGCCGCGCCGCCTCGAATCCGGCGGGAGCGTCCTCGAAGATGACGCACTCGGCGGGCGCGACCCCCAGCGCGGCCGCGGCCGTAAGGTAGATCTCGGGGTCGGGCTTGCAGCGGCTCACGCTGTCGCCGCTGATGCGCGCGTCGAAGTAGGATTCGATGGCGCAGTGCTCCAGCACGAAGTCGACGTTGCGGCGGCAGCCCGACGACCCCACGGCGCAGCGGATTCCCGCCTGCGTCAGCCGTCCGAGCAGCCGTGCGAGCCCCTCGACGGGGCGGATATCGGGGGCGTAGATCTCGCGGTAGATCGCCTCCTTCTCGTCGGCCAGCGCCTCGACCCCCTTTTCGCGCACTGCGTCGGGCATGATGAGCCCCAGTATGTCGTCGTTGCCCATGCCGAAGACCGAGGCGAGCTTCGTCTCCCAGTCCGTCACGCCGTAGCGCTCGCAGAAGATGGCGAAGGCACGGAGGTGGTAGGGGGTGTTGGCAACCAGCGTGCCGTCCATGTCGAAGAGTGCTGCGCGGATCATGTCGGGATTCGTTTGTTCCGACAAAGATATGTCGAAATCGGATCAAAAGCAAACGCGCCCCGGACAATCCGCCCGGGGCCGGTGCGCAGAGCCGGCGGAAAACCGCCGCGGAGCCCCGTCGAACCAGGAACGGCCGACAGCAAGTCCCGCGGCACCCGGGCCGGCCGAACCCAGCCCTCGTCCCGTCAGAATTTGAAGTGCAGGCTGAGGTTCACGGCGAAGTTCTGCACCTCCTGCCCCGGCGGCGGGTCGCGGTGGGTGACGCGCCAGATGCAGTCCACGCGTAGCAGGCGGAAGATGTTCTCCACGCCGAAGCCCACCTCCACGTAGGGTTTCTCGACCGACCCCATCCCCGCGGGGAAGAGCAGCGGGGCTCCCGAGCCCGCCCGCGAGGCGTCGTTGGCCCGCGAGAGGGTGCCCCACACCCCCTTGCAGACGAGCACCTCGCGCCATTTGAGGCGCTTGAGCAGCGGCAGGCGGCCCAGCAGCCAGCCGTTGAAGTGGTGTTCGAAGAAGAACGAGACCCAGGCGTCGGAGGCGAACTCGTAGTAGTTCATGCACGAGAAGGCGTAGGGGTCGTAGAAGTAGGTGCCGTTGCCCTCGTGCAGCTTGAGCAGCGGGTAGGGCACGCGTCCGAAGATCTTGCCGCCGCGCAGGGTGATCTCCGAGTAGCCCAGGGGCGGAATCTCGGGGCGGTAGTGCAGCCCGGCCTCCAGGCGGTAGTACTCCGGCGCGCGCTTCATCAGGGCGGGGATGCCGGCCGTGAAGTCGAGTGTCACGACGGGATAGTCCGAGCCCATGTACTGCTTGTCGAAGGTCGAGCGGTAGATCTTCTCGTCCTTCGAGAAGCGCAGCCCCACGTGCACCGAGGCGTCCGACACCGAGCCCGCGCGGCTGCTGTCGGGGCGCATCATCGGCACGTAGCGATTGCCGTAGATGCGCTGCCAGCGGGCCCCCACGGTGGTCGAGAGGCCGTGCAGCCATTCGTGCTCGTAGTGCGCCTCGCCGCGGTTGATCGTCGAGAGGCGCCGGTCGCCGCGCGAGAAGACAGAGGAAAGAATATTGTTGTCGGTGAGCGCATTGTCGCCGGCGCCCAGTTGCAGCACGTCGTGCTGCCCCGCGAGGGTCAGCTTGCGCGTGAGCCGGCGACCGAAGATCAGCTCGACCGTGCCGCCGCCCTTCACCCGCTCGTCGCGCGTGCCGTAGGCCACGTAGCCCCCCAGGCGGATGCGGCGGCTGACCTCCGAGGTAGTGCGCCCGCCCAGCTGCATGCGGAACCCCTCGAGACGGTTGAAGCTCGCCGTCTTGAAGTAGGGGCCGATGCCGACGTATTTCGTGTTCCAGTAGCCCGTCAGGAGGGTGTTGATGACCGTGTAGATGTTGCGGTAGAGCGGCACCTGCTGCACGCTGTCGACCATGGCGTAGATGCCCCGTTCGCGGTCGGTGAGGCGGTAGGGGCGCACCTGCTCCCAGTAGGCGTCGTCGTGCCGTTGCGTCTCGGCCTCGTCCACCACTACCTCGTTGTCGGCGCGGAGCACCTCCGCGGGCAGCGGCTGGCCGATGCGCACGTCGGTATAGACCACCTCGCGCGTGCCGATGAACGAGACCATGCGCGCCGAGTCGCCCGTGGCGATCGAGAACTCGGCCGACGCACGGTCGCGGCCCCGGAACCAGAGACTGTCGCCCACGGGGCGGTTCTCGCACTCGAGCACTAGGTGCTTGATCCAGTTGACGTTCACGCCGCGCGGCATGCGCGCCGCGGCCGAGCGTAGGGCGTAGCTCGCCGAGTCGATGCGGATCTCGCCGTCGAGCACGGGCGTGGCCGTGCGCTTGGGGTGGAAGCGGATGAGGTAGGTCTTGCGCCCCTCGTGCTGGAGGCTGTCGACCAGGAAGTAGTCGTAGTAGGAGAGCCCCGCGTCGGAGAGCGGGCCGGCGAAGCGCACGTTGAAGATGTCGATGAAGTTGGCGTAGAAGTCGACGTCGCCGTGCATGTTGCCCGTGAACTGGGCCACCGAGAAGGTGTCGTCGACGCCCGAGACGCGGCTGGCGCGGATCACCTCGCGCCGCACATCGGGTCGGCGGCTGCGGTGGCGCTCGGCCGTCGCCTCGGAGATCATCGCCGGCAGGTAGGCCTGGCCGGTCATGGCTGAGGTGTCCATGTAGTCGAACACGAAGCCGAAGTTGCGTTGCAGGCGCTTGCTGCGGAAGCGGGGCTTGATGTTGGCCAGGTCCAGCTCCATCTTGGTGTAGGTCGAGCAGCTGTAGCTGTCGTAGCGCTCGGGATCGTTGCGATCCTTGCGGCGGATGACCTCGCGCAGGATGGGGTGGGCGGGGTTCTCGCCCGGCGTGACCACCACCGAGGCGATGTCGAACTGCGTGGGTTGCAGGGTGAAGTCGACCTGCGTGAAGCCCCGCACGGCCACGCGCGCCGTCTGCGTCTCGTAGCCGATCATCTGGGCCAGGACGAGGCTCGCCGTGTCGCGCGTCTCGAGGGCGTAGAGGCCCTCCTCGTCGGCGGTGATGCCCACGGTGGTGCCCGGGAAGAGCACGCTGGCGAAGGCTACGGGCTGACCCGTAGCGGCGTCGGTGACGCGGCCGCGCACGCGCGTGGTCTGCGCGGCTGCGGAGGAGACGGCGGCCAGGCAGACGAGAAGTAGGATGGTCCGGCGAAGTGACATGATCGGGTAAAGTTACTGAAATCGTGCCGAAATCGGGAGAATTGATTACCTTTGTCCCAAATATAACGAAAAAACGAACAGAATCATCCGTATGGCACACCCCCGCATCGAAAAAACCAACGCCGCACGGCTGCTCGACCGCGCGAAGATCGCCTACGAGCTGATTCCCTACCGCGTCGACGAGGAGCACCTGGCCGCCACCCACGTGGCCGAGCAGCTGGGCGAGCCGATCGGGACGGTGTTCAAGACACTGGTGCTGCGCGGCGACCGCACGGGCTGCTTCGTCTGCGTGGTGCCGGGCGACCACGAGGTCGACCTCAAGGCCGCGGCCCGCGTATCGGGCAACAAGAAGGCCGACCTGATCCCCATGAAGGAGTTGCTGGGGGTGACGGGCTACATCCGCGGCGGCTGCTCGCCCGTGGGTATGAAGCGGCGTTTTCCCACCTATTTCCACCTCTCGGCCGCCGGCCGCCCCTTCATCTACATCAGCGCCGGGGTGCGGGGCCTCCAGTTGCGGGTCGACCCGGCGGAGCTCATCCCCTTCGTCGGGGGCGCGCTGGCCGACATCAGCCACAGACAGGAATCCGAAATATGACGAGACTCTGAACCGTCTGATGCAGCGCCGCCGCGGAGAGCGACCGCATCGCGATGGCCGACCTGTAGTCGGCGCTCGATCTGCTGCTGCCGCCGTGGTTTTGTTCCGTGGCCGCCGGCTGTTCGGCCTTGCCGTATCGTCTCTGGCTGCTGACGCCTGCCGTCCTGCTCTTGTTTGCCGCCCGCCGATGCGCGGCGGGGTCAGCGCCCCCGGTACATCTCCTCGTAATACTTCTCGTAGGCGCCCGAGGTGACGTTGTCCATCCAGGCCTGGTTGTCGAGGTACCAGCGCACCGTCCGCTCGATCCCCTCCTCGAATTGCAGCGAGGGCTCCCAGTCCAGCTCCTCCTTGAGCTTCGACGAGTCGATGGCGTAACGCAGGTCGTGCCCCGCGCGGTCGGTGACGTAGGTGACGAGCCCCAGCGAGTGGCCCTCGGGCTGCCCCGTCAGGCGGTCGACCGTGCGGATGAGCACCCGTATGAGGTCGATATTCTTCCACTCGTTGAATCCCCCGATGTTGTAGGTCTCGCCCGTGCGTCCGCTGTGGAGGATGCAGTCGATCGCCCGCGCGTGGTCCTCCACGTAGAGCCAGTCGCGCACGTTCTCGCCCCGGCCGTAGACGGGCAGCGGCCTTCGGTTGCGGATGTTGTTGATGAACAGCGGTATGAGCTTCTCGGGGAACTGGTAGGGCCCATAGTTGTTCGAGCAGTTGGAGATGACCGCGGGCAGGCCGTAGGTGTCGTGGTAGGCGCGCACGAAGTGGTCCGACGACGCCTTCGAGGCCGAGTAGGGCGAGTGGGGCGCGTAGGGAGTCCGCTCGGTGAAGAACTCCTCGCCGTAGGGCGGTTCGCCGTCGGGGCGCGTGAGGGGCAGGGCGCCGTAGACCTCGTCGGTCGAGATGTGGTAGAAGCGCTTGCCCCCGTAGCCCCCGGCACTCGCCTCCCAGTGGAGACGGGCCGCCTGCAGCAGCGCGAGGGTGCCCATCACGTTGGTGCGCGCGAAGGTGAACGGATCGACGATCGAGCGGTCGACGTGGCTCTCGGCCGCCAGGTGGACGACCGTGTCGATGTCGTACCGGGCGAAGAGGCTCCGCAGGGCCTCGAAGTCGCATATGTCGCCCCGCTCGAAGACGTAGTTGGGCTCCGCCTCGATGTCGGCGAGGTTGGCCAGGTTGCCCGCATAGGTGAGTTTGTCGAGGTTGACGATGCGGTAGTCGGGATATTTGCGGACGAAGAGCCGCGCCACGTGCGAGCCGATGAACCCGGCGCCGCCGGTTATGAGGATGTTTTTCATTGTCGTTGTTCTTGTGCGGCGAGCCGCTCCATGCAGTAGCGCAGCGAGTCGCGCCAGTGGGGGATCTCCAGGTCGAAGGTGCGCTTGATCTTCGTCTTGTCGAGCACCGTATAGGCGGGGCGCACGGCCCGCGTGGGGTAGTCGGCCGTGCGGCACGGCTCGATGCGGCAGGCGTCGCGGCCCGCCTCGGCTGCGATCTCGGCTGCGAAGTCGTACCACGAGCAGACCCCCTCGTCGGAGAAGTGGTAGAGCCCCTCGCAGCCTCGGTAGCGGCCGCTCTCGATGATCGAGAAGATCGCCAGCGCCAGGTCGCCCGCATAGGTCGGCGTGCCCGTCTGGTCGCACACCACGCGCAGCTCTTCGCGCTCGGCCGTCAGCCGCAGCATGGTCTTCAGGAAGTTGCTGCCGTATTCGGAGTAGAGCCACGCGGTGCGGATCGTGATCGCCCGGCAGCCCGACGCGGCCACGGCCTGCTCGCCCCGGAGCTTCGTGCGGCCGTAGACCCCCAGGGGGGCCGTCGGCGCCTCCTCCGCGAGGGGCGTGTTGCCCCGGCCGTCGAAAACGTAGTCGGTCGAGACGTGGATGAGCGTGGCACCCGCATGCGCAGCGGCGGCGGCCAGATGACCGGGGGCCGTGGCGTTGAGCAGCTCGGCCGCCTCGGGCTCCTCCTCGGCGCGGTCGACGGCCGTATAGGCGGCGCAGTTGACGATGACCGAGGCGTGCGTCGCCTCGACGGCCGCGCGGACGGCCTCCGCGTCGGTGATGTCTATCTGGGCGCGGTCGGTGAAGTGGTAGCGGTTGGGCGACACGGCCCCCAGGCGTTGCAGCGAGCGGCCCAGCTGCCCGTCGCCGCCCGTAACCAGGATGTCAAGCATAGTAGTCGATGTTGTAGTCGAACAGCTCCGGCGCCTCCGCGAGCCGCGGGTGGGCGGCGTCCTTGGGCGAGAGGAGCACCTCGTCGGGCGACAGGCGCCAGTCGATGCCGATCGCGGGGTCGTCCCACGCCACGGCGCCCTCCGTCTCGGGGGCGTAGGGGTTGTCGCACTTGTATTGGAAGCGGGCCGTGGGGCTGAGCACCGAGAAGCCGTGGGCGAAGCCGCGCGGGACGAAGAGCTGGAGGCGGTTTTCGGCCGAGAGCTCCACCGCCACGTGGCGGCCGAAGGTGGGCGATCCGCGGCGGATGTCCACCGCCACGTCCAGCACGCAACCCTCGACCACGCGCACGAGTTTCGACTGCGCGAAGCGCCCCCGCTGGAAGTGGAGGCCCCGCACCACGCCGCGGCGCGACATCGACTCGTTGTCCTGCACGAAGCGCACGGGGCGCACGGCCGCGTCGAAGCGCGCCTGCGAGTAGCTCTCGAAGAAGTAGCCCCGCTGGTCGCCGAACACCTCGGGCTCGATGACCACGACCCCCTCGATCGGGGTAGCATGCACCTTCATCGCCGCTCCTCCTTTTTCAGTTCGTCGATCACTTTCAGCAGGTACTGCCCGTATTGGTTGCGGATCATGGGCTCGGCCAGGCGACGCATCTTCTCCTCCGAGATCCACCCCTGGCGGTAGGCGATGCCCTCCAGGCAGGCGATCTTCAGCCCCTGCCGCTTCTCGATCACCTCAACGAAGATCGAGGCCTCGGCCAGCGAGTCGTGCGTGCCCGTGTCGAGCCATGCGAAGCCCCGCTGGAGGGTCTGCACGCGCAGGGAGCCCGCGCGCAGGAACTCCTGGTTGACGGCCGTGATCTCCAGCTCGCCGCGCGCCGAGGGGCGGATCCCGGCGGCCACGTCGACCACGCTGTTGGGGTAGAAGTAGAGCCCGACGACGGCGTAGTTGGACTTGGGGTGCGCGGGCTTCTCCTCGATCGAGAGGCAGTTGCCCTCGCGGTCGAACTCCGCCACGCCGTAGCGCTCCGGGTCGTCGACCTGGTAGCCGAAGATGGTGGCCATGCGCTCCTGCTCGGCGCGGCGCACCGCCTCGCGGAGCATGCCCGTGAATCCCGAGCCGTGGAAGATGTTGTCGCCCAGTACCAGACACACGTCGTCGCCGCCGATGAACTCGCGGCCGATGAGGAACGCCTGGGCCAGTCCGTCGGGCGAGGGCTGCTCGGCGTATTCGAACCGCACGCCGTAGTCCTCCCCGTCGCCCAGCAGCCGGCGGAAGGCCGGCAGGTCGTGGGGCGTGGAGATGATGAGGATGTCGCGGATCCCGGCGAGCATGAGTGCCGAGATCGGGTAGTAGACCATCGGTTTGTCGTAGATCGGGAGCAGCTGCTTGCTCACCCCCTTGGTAATCGGATAGAGGCGGGTGCCGCTTCCTCCGGCCAGAACGATGCCTTTCATTGCGTCTGTTTATATGCGGTCGATGATGCGCTGCGCCACGAGCATCCATCCGTCGCGCTTGGGTTGGCTGCGGCGGATGCGCTCGGCCGTGCGGGCGTAGCGTTCGGGGTAGCGTCGCTTGAACAACTCCACCCCCTGGTAGAGCCCCGCCGTAACCAGCGTCGCGGTGGCCACGACGACGATCGTCTGCGCGTCGGGCGTGAGCCCTGCGTAGTAGGAGAGGGTCCACATGCCGATGACCAGCGTGTTGAGCGTGAGCACGCAGACGGTGGTGATGACGTGGGAGAAGCCCAGGTCGATGAACATGTGGTGGAGGTGGGTCTTGTCGGGGTGGAAGGGCGACTTGTGGTGCAGCATGCGCGTGAGCATGACGCGCACCGTGTCGAAGACGGGGATCGCCAGCACGGCCAGCGTGAAGGGGATCACCGAGGCCCACTCCCGTTCGAAGAGGGCGGCGCCGGGGGTCTGCACCTGGCTGATGATGCGCGTGACGCCCGCGGCCATGATGATGCCCAGCGTGAGGGTGCCGCTGTCGCCGATGAACATCTTGGAGCTCTTGCCGAAGACGTTGTGCAGGAAGAAGAGCAGCAGCGCGCCCAGCGTCGCGGCGCTCAGCACGACCATGGGCACGTCGTCCAGGTTGAAGAAGACCACCGAGAAGATCAGGCAGGCCATCATGCCGAAGCCCGACGAGAGGCCGTCGACGCCGTCGATCAGGTTGGTGGCGTTGATGATGCCCACGATGGCGAAGACCGAGAGGGGCACGGCCGCCCACTCGGGCAGCGCGCCGATGCCGAAGAGCCCCATCAGGTCGGCGACGACGTAGCCGTTGCCCAGGTAGACGAGCACCAGCGCGGCGCCGATCTGCGCCGCCAGGCGCGCCTGGGGCGAGATGTCGAGCACGTCGTCGATGGCTCCGATGTAGAGCATCAGCAGCATGGCCGTGAGCAGGATGAAGAGCTCCGAGCACTCGATGACGATGTTCGAGAACATGAGGCTCATGAAGATGCCGAAGAAGACGGCCACGCCGCCCAGGATGGGCACGGGCTCCTTCTGGAGCTTGCGCGCGTTGGGGGTGTCGACGATCTCCTTGAGCAGGGCGACCTTGATGATCTGCGGATGGAGGATCCACACCGCCACGAGGGAGATGATGAACGGCAGGAAGCCGATTTTCAGGTATTCCGACAGGGTTTCCATGGTTCGCGGGTTTACTGTTTCGGTTTTTTGCCGGCGCCGGGGGTGCCGAATGCGGCCGCGAGGGCCTGTGTGCGATCGCCGGCGGCGAAGGCGTCGACGAGCCGTTGCATGGCCTGCGCGTCGAGGCTCAGGGGGCGCTGCGCGCTTTCGGCGGCGAGGAAGCGGAACGGAAGTGCGTCGCAGGGGCTCGGCACCGGGTGCCCCTCGCGCGTGCCGACGAAGAGCAGCGAGCGCACCCACAGTCGCCGGCCGTCGGGGCGGTCGGCAGCGTGCGGGCATGCGGGCAGCCAGCAGCGGTAGCCCCGCTCGGCGAGCTGTTGCGCCGTGCAGCGCTCGCGACCGTAGGCCACCCGAATCGGGAACCATTCTTTTTCCGTCAGTCTCTCCATAGTCGTTTCGGAGCGCCGCATTCCGCTCCGCCCTTCGGTGGGCGGATGACGGCGGTGCGTCCGATGGCCGGGCTTTCCGCACATGCGGCCCGCAGGCCGCCCCTTCGCTCGTCGCAGCTGGCGGGATGATCCCGGCGCGGGTCGCTCGCGGGTTGCAAGAGGCCCGTGCCGCCGACTGCCGGGGACAAATGTACGAAAAATCCGGTTTACAAAGATAGCATATTTCCACAATCGCCCGCGTTATTCTCGCGCAAATTCGAGGGGGGGGGTATTTTGACCATCTTTGTCGTCTTTTCGGCCAAAATATGGCGTCCTCCGTATCTCGTATCATACACGGATTCGCGAAAGGCTTTTCGAGAGGCGGCGAGGCGGCGCTCCGTCCTGCCCCCCCCCGCCGGTGTTCCGGCGCCATCCCGTTCCGCTGCTCCGCTCCGTCGGCCCGAAAACGAAAAGGCCCCGGCCGGAGCCGGAGCCTTGTTGAAGCGTGTGCGGACCGCAGCGGTCCGCGCGGTGAGGATTATTTCCAGAGCTCCTGCTGCTCGAGGTTTTCGTTGAGCAGCAGCTCGTCCGACGGCAGGGGCGTGAGGTAGTACTTCTCGAGCCAACCCTTGCCGGCCTTCAGCGGGTCGAGGTAGTAGTAGAGGTGGCCGGCACCGCCCATCGCGGCCAGATCGGCGGCCGAAGCCTCCAGACGGGTCGTCGGGTTGAGGATGCCCGTGCCGCCCGTGTTGGGCTTCGCTTTGCCGAACGATGCGGCTGCGTCGTCGAGGTACATGCCGTAGTGCTGCTTGTTGACGAACCAGTCGGCCTTCTTCCAGCGGCGCACGTCCTCGAACGAGAAGCTCTCGCCCATCAGCTCGATGAGGCGCTCGCGGCGGATCTCCCACAGCACGGGGTCGACCGACGGATCGCGGTCGGGGTCGAACGAGGCGTCGATGGCCGACACCTCCATGCGGCCCATCTCGGCGCGGTCGCGGAGCTTGTTGATCGTCAGGTCGGCCACAGGCTGGTCGAAGCGGCCGAGCTCCCACATCGCCTCGGCGTAGTTGAGCATCGTCTCCTCGACCTTGAACACGGGCTTGTCCGACACCTCGCGCGGGTTGTTCTGGTCCTGCTTGTCCCAGCATGCGTGGTGCTTCCATACGAAGTAGCCGCTGCGGCCGCGCTGGAAGGGCTTGTTGCCGTAGATCATCTGGTGACCGGCGGCGGCCACCGAGTTGTCGTAGGCGCCGATCGTCTGCACGTTGGGCACATTGGGCAGCACGTTGCCGCCCCAGTTGCCCGAGGGCAGCGCCTTGTGGTGGTCGATGAAGTGGTAGCCCGCTGCGGGGTTGGGCAGCGTGGAGACGCCGGTGGCCCCGTTCAGGATGCCGCGCGAGGAGAAGATGCGCAGGTACTCCGTCCACTTGCCGCCGTTCGACGTGTCGGGCGTGAAGTCGTTGGCGCCCGCGCCCACGAAGACGTGGTAGGGGGGCATGACCATCTGCGTCAGACGCGGGTCGCGCTTGCGCAGCGTGCGGTAGATGTTGGCATCGGCGTAGTCGTAGGGGGTCGCCGACTCGACGTACCGGCCGTCGGCCGTGTAGTCGTAGGTCTTCACGTCGCGGTGGTGGATCGGAAGACCCTCCTCGGTGAGGTAGAGGTCGACGGTGCACTGCGGCATCTCGAGGCTGGCCGAGCCGATGTGCTCGAAGTGGCCCAGGCGGTGCATCTTGTAGTCGGCGACGTACTTCACGTAGAGCAGCACGCCCGGCACGCCGGCCAGATCCTCCGTGGTCCACATCTCGCCCCAGCCCTTGCCCGGGTGGGTGTCGGGCGAGTTGCCGTAGTAGAGCGTCGGGTGGTTCTCCATCACCTCCAGCGACACGCGCGCGCACTCCTCGAGCAGCTCCGTGCCGGTGATCCAGTCGTTGGCCGCGCATGCCGACTCGTCGGTCGCGTGGTACTTGCGCCAGGTGCCCTCGAAGAGCGCGAAGCGCGAAAGCAGGGCCTTCACCACGTCGCTGTTGACCGTGTTGGGCTCGGCCACGGCGTCCTGGATGTTCTGCGAGCACCAGATCAGCTCCTTGTAGATCCGGTCGGCCACGTAGAGGCGCGAGTCGCGTGCGGCGTGCAGCTTCTCCGAGGTCTCGGTCAGCAGCTCGTCGACGTAGATCACGTCGCCGTAGGTCATCATCAGCGTGTAGTGGCAGTAGGCGCGGAAGAAGCGGGCCAGCGCCTCGAGGTGGAGCCGCTCGGCGTCGGTGGCCTCGGGCTCGTCGATGTGCTTGAGCATGAGGTTGGCCATGCGGATCCACACGTAGGGATTGGTGTAGGTGCCGTCGGAGGTGGGAATCGACACGGTCTGGTTGGCATAGGGATTGGTGACGTTGCCGATGCCGGTGCCGTAGTTGGTCAGGATGCCCGACCAGATGTCGCGCGTCGAGGTGCCCAGGGCGCCCGACACGGGTGCCGGACCCGAGAACTGCGTGTAGCCGTTGAACATGTTGTAGAGGCCCAGCACGTAGTTGTAGCTGGTCTCGTAGGTGACGAAGGCGCTTTTTTCGTCGACAGCGCCTTGCTTCGAACGCTCCAGGAAGTCGTCGTTGCACGACGTGGCTCCCAGAACCGTTGCGCAGGCCGCCAGGATGATATACGCTATCTTTTTCATGGATAAGTCTTGGGGTTAGGTTGGGTTGGGTTAGAACGTGAGGTTGGCGCCGAACGATACCGTGCGGTAGAGCGGATAGCCCCAGCCCAGCGTCTCGGGATCGATGCCGTTGGGCAGCGAGGTGAAGGTCGCCAGGTTCTCCACGCTCACGAACAGACGCAGCTTCTCCACGTGGATCTTGCTCGTCCAGCGCTTGGGGAAGTTGTAGGCGAGCGTCATGTTCTTGATGCGCAGGTAGGAGGCATCGCTGAGCATGTGGTCGTTGGTGCGGCGGTTCGACCCGCTGTTGGCCACGCTGCCGGTCGAGCTGTTGTAGACGCGCGGCAGCTTGGCGCCGGGGTTGGCGGCGACCATGTAGTCGGGGCTCGTGGGGTCGGTGCTCAGCGGGCGCCAGAAGTCGGTCGTGCCCTTGAAGATGGGCGAGAAGGCCACGTCGTTGGACATGAACGTGTAGAAGAGCTGCGAGTTGTTCCAGTAGTCGCGCTTGCCCACGCCCTGGAGCATGGCGCTCAGGTCGAAGCCGGCGTAGCTGATGCCCAGGTTGATGCCGTACTGGTAGCGGGGCGTCGAGTTGCCGATGACGGTCATATCGCCCGGCTTGGAAAGGGTGTTCTTACCGCCGTTGATCGAGTTGACGTCGTCCTCGCTGTAGTGGCCGTCGTTCAGGTTCTTGAACTTGTAGTCGCCCGGACGGGGGCTGTAGCCCTGGAGCGTGGTCACGCCGTCCTTGAGCTGCCAGGTGTTCAGATCGGCGAAGTCGTCGACCGTGTAGAAGCCGTCGTGGACGTAACCCCAAATCTCGCCTACGTTCTTGCCCTCGTAGAGGTAGCTGAGGCTCTTCTCTTCGTTGAAGTTGAGCGCGCGCACGGAGCTCTTGTAGTCCCAGATGTTGAAGCCCACGTTGTAGCTCACCTTCTCGCCGATGCGGCCGCGCCATGCCAGCTGGAACTCCCAGCCGCGCGTGCGCATCTTACCCACGTTCTGGTTGGGGGCCGAGGTGCCCAGCACGCCGGGCAGCTGCACGCTCTGCGAGAGGATGTCCTTCGTGTCGCGCTGGAACCACTCGAACACACCGGTCAGGCGGTTGTCGAAGAGCGAGAAGTCGAGCCCCACGTTGGTGGTGGTGATGGTCTCCCAGGTGAAGTTGGAGCTCACCAGGCCCGGCATTCCGATGACGGTGACATACTTGTCGTCGTTGTCGCTGAGCCAGACGTTGGAGGTGGTGTTCATGGCCATCGTGGCGATGTAGTCGTAGTAGCCGGCCGATGCCTGGTTGCCGATCGAGCCGTAGGAGACGCGCGGCTTGAGCTGGTTGACCACGCGGCGCGTGCCCGACATGAAGCCCTCCTCGGCCATGTTCCATGCCACGGAGAACGAGGGGAAGAAGGCGAAGCGCGACGAGGTGGGGAACTTCGACGAACCGTCGTAGCGGCCGCTCACCTCCAGGATGTACTTGCCCTTGTAGTCGTAGTTGAAGCGGAAGAAGCCGCTGCGGATGGCGTAGTCGGCGTAGTCGTCGCTGGTGGTGACCTTGCCCTGGGCGCCGCTCATCGAGGGGATGTCGACCATCGCCTGCTCCTCGGCCGTGGTGTTGAAGTAGGCGTAGTCGTAGTCCTCCTGCGAGAAGCCGGCCATGAGCGAGAAGTGGTGGTCGCGCGCCACGTCGATCTTATATGTGGCGTAGGCGTTGAAGGCGTTGCGCGTGTTGTAGAAGTGGCGTGCGACGTAGTAGTTCTTGGCCGACGGTACCTTGGCGGGCGTCTCCTGGATGTCGCTGGCATACCACTCGCCCGAGTAGTAGTTGAAGTCGGTGGCCTGCTTCTGGTAGGTGTACTCGAAGATGGCCTCGAGGCCCTTCACGGGGCGGAAGATCGACTTGAAGAAGAAACGCGGCGTGTCGATGGTCGTGTGGCGCGCGTTGCTGTTTTCGATGATGCCGCGGGGGGTCTTGATGATGTAGCCGTCGGGGTCGATGCCGTCCGGGAGGAAGTTCTGCAGGCGCGTGGAGTAGAGGAATCCCGACTCGTCGTTGAGGTAGGTGCGTTTCTGCTGCGAGAAGAAGAAGTCGGCCTCCTGGGTGTACCACTTGGTCACGTCGGCCGAGATCGTGCCGTTGAACGACATGCGGCTGTACTTGTCCTTGTCGCCCGTGAGCGGACCGTTCTCGAGGTAGCTGTTGCCCGAGGCGCGGAAGCGGATGCGCTCGGTGGCGCCGCTGACGGAGAAGTTGTGGTTCTGCGAGAAGCCGGTCTCCATCATACGGTCGTAGATGTCCTTCTGGTTGAGGTAGTAGCGCTTGTTGTCGGCGTCGGACACCAGGATGCCCGTCTCCGGGTAGTAGGTGCCCAGGCCGCCCAGCTGCGAGGGGTTCTTGCGCGCGACGTCGAGGTACTCGAGCCACGTGTCGATGTTTTGCCCTGCGCCGCCGGCGAAGGTGGTGGTGTTGAGCGTCTCCTTATAGATGGGGAGGTACTCTTCCAGCCGCAGCTGCTCGGGGGTGTTGATGGCCTTGACGAAGCCGAAGTTGTTGTTGTAGTTGACGTGGATGGCTTCGGCGCCCTTGGGGCGCTTGGTGGTGATGAGGATCACGCCGGCGGCGGCGCGGGCGCCGTAGATGGCCGACGAGGAGGCGTCCTTGAGCACCGTCACCGACTCGATATCGTCGGGGTTCAGCGCGTCGATGTCGCCCGGCACGTTGTCGATCAGGATCAGGGGCGCGATGCCGCTTACGCCGTCGGTTTTGTTGGAGAAGCTGGCCGTACCGCGGATCTGGATCGACTTGCCCGTCTGCCCCGGCTGGTTGCTGCCCGACGAGATGGCCAGGCCCGGGATGGCGCCCTGGAGGGCCGCTGCGACGTTGGGCTGCGGGCGGTCGCCGAGCACTTCGTCCATCTTGACCGTGGCGACGGCGCCCGAGAGGTTGGCCTTCTTCTGCACGCCGTAGCCGACGACCACCACGTCGTCGATGCCGATCGTGTCCTCCTCGAGGGTGACCTCCATGCCCGCGCGGGCGGGTGCGGTGACGGTCTTGTAGCCGATGAACGACACCTGGAGCGGTGCGCCCTCGGCGACCGTGATGGTGAACTGACCGTCGGCGTTGGTCGTCGTGCCGTTGGTTGCGGCCGCAGCCTCGACCACGGCGACGCCCACGATGGGCTGTCCCTGCGGGTCGACTACCTTGCCGGTGATCTGGGTCTTCCGCTGCGTTTCGGTCGCGAGGGATTGATTATCAGCTGCCTGGGCTTCTGAAAATCCCCCCCCCGATGCAACGCAAACGAACAGAGCCGAAGCTAAAACGAGTAAGGTTCGTTTCATGTGGTTTGGGTTTGGTTGGGTAAAAAGGTTAATATAAAATTTTAGGAGTCGTCGTGGCTCCTATCGGGACAAAGATAATAAAATTTGCTGAATCCGTGCGTCGGGCGGACGAAAATGAAAAAAGACGCCCGCGGGCGTCTTTTTTCTCTGCCGGCAGCGGGCTACCGGTAGCAGTCGGGGGTTCAGGCGTGGAGGTGGCTGAAGTCCGAGACGTTGGCGATCGAGTACTCGTAGCCGCCCATCCAGACGTCGCCCCGGTTGTCGGGCCCCAGCTGCACCATGCCGAAGGGCATCTGGGCGTAGGGGCCCAGCATCCACCGCGAATTGGAGGTGCCGATGAAGAGATTCGCGTAGTCGACCGGGCGCTTCGGCGGCTGCCCCGGCCGGGGGCGGCGTGGCGGCGCAGAGGGCGAGACGAAGGGTGTGCAGGCGTATATATGTACTATATTTTTTTGTGAATGTAGGCACAAATACGGGGGGGGGATTGGAAATCCCACCGAAAAACGTTAATTTTGTCGGCGGAACCCTCTGCGAGGGCTCCGAAACACCTGCCTATGAAACGACTGAGAAATCTCCTTGCGGCGGCCATGCTGCCGCTCCTCTGCGCGCTGCCTGCGGCGCTGCGCGCGCAGGTATCGTTCGGCGAAGCGACCCGCTTCGACGACGGGTGGCTCTTCCGCCTGGGCGACGACACGACGGCCCGCCGCCCGGCCTATGACGATGCGTCGTGGCGCCGCCTGCGCCTGCCCCACGACTGGTCCGTGGAGGCGCAGCTCTCGCCCTCGCTGGCCAGCTGCACGGGCTACCTGCCCGGCGGGGTGGGGTGGTACCGCAAGCACTTCACCGTCGACGATGTCTCCCGCCGCCGCTACGTCTACTTCGAGGGAGTCTACAACCGCAGCGAGGTCTATCTCAACGGTCATCTGCTGGGTTGTCGCCCCAACGGCTACGTGTCGTTCCTCTACGACATGACCCCCTACCTGCGCGCGGGCGACAACGTGCTGAGCGTGCGCGTGGACCATAGCCGCTATGCCGATTCGCGCTGGTACACCGGCTCGGGCATCTATCGCGACGTGTGGATGGTCGAGGCGGGCGACGTGCACCTTGCCCAGTGGGGCGTGGGCTTCCGCGTCGACGCCATCGACGCGCGCCGCGCCGAGGCGACGGTGGAGGTGGCCGTGGAGCGCCACGCAGCGACGGCCGGGCGCCTGGAGCTGGAGGTCGCGCTCCTCGATGCGGAGGGGCGGCGCGTGGCCTTCCGCCGGATGCGCGTGGCCGACGGCGGCGAGGGAATCGTCGATTTGGCACTTCCGCTGCGCATCGCCGCGCCCCGCCGCTGGTCGCTCGACGACCCTTATCTCTATACGCTGGAGACCCGCCTGCTGCGCGGCGGCGAGCGCATCGACGGCTGCACGACACGCGTGGGGCTGCGCTCGCTGCGCTTCGACGCCGACCGCGGCTTCGCGCTCAACGACCGCTGGATGAAGGTCAAGGGCGTATGCCTGCACCACGACGCCGGGGTGCTCGGGGCCGCCGTGCCGCGCGAGGTGTGGCAGCGCCGGCTCGTGAACCTCAAGGCCATAGGCGTCAACGCCATCCGCATGAGTCACAACCCCCAGGCGCCCGCGGTCTACGACCTCTGCGACGAGCTGGGGCTGCTCGTGATGGACGAGGCGTCGGACGAGTGGGAGTTTCCCAAGCGCAAGTGGATCGAGGGGTGGAACGTCGGCGAGCCGGGCTTCGACGGCAGCTACGACTTTTTCGAGGAGTGGATCGAGCGCGACGTGGCCGACATGGTGCGCCGCGACCGCAACCACCCCTCCGTCTTCCTCTGGTCGATCGGCAACGAGGTCGACTATCCCAACGACCCCTATTCGCACCCGATTCTCGATGGCTCGTCGATCTCGCAGCCCATGTTCGGCGGCTACGACCCCGCCGCGCCCCACGCCGAGCGCATCGGCCGCATCGCCAAGCGGCTGGCCGCCGTGGTGCGCTCCGTCGACCGCTCGCGCCCCGTCACGGGGGCGCTGGCCGGGGTGGTGATGTCCAACCAGACCGAATACCCCGAAGCGGTCGACGTGGTGGGCTACAACTACACCGAGGACCGCTACGACGCCGACCACGCGCAGTACCCCTCGCGCATCATCTACGGCAGCGAGAACCGGCCCGACATCGACGCCTGGTACGCCGTGCGCGACCGCGACTTCATCTTCGGTCAGTTCATCTGGACGGGCACCGACTACCTGGGCGAGTCGGGGCGCTGGCCCGCGCGCGGCTTCTACACCGGTCTGCTCGACTTCGGCAGCTTCCGCAAGCCCCGCGGCTGGTTCCGCGCGGCGCTGTGGTGCGACGAGAGCGTGACCTACATCGGCACCTACCCGCGGGCCGACCATCTGTCGGTCGACGCCTGGGACGTGTGGAACTATGAGCCGGGCGAGCCGGTGCGCGTGGTGTGCTACACCAACGCCCCGCAGGCACGGCTGCTGCTCGACGGCCGCGAGGTGGGGGCCATGAAGTCCTACGACCCGGCGACGGGCATCATCCACTGGGACATTCCCTACGCTGCGGGCGAGCTGCGGGCCGAGGGGTGCGACGCCGCGGGGCGGGTGCTCTCCTCCTATGCGATCCGCTCGTCGGGGCGCCCCTGTGCGCTGCGCGTGGAGGTCGACCGGTGCGATCTTTCGAAGGAGCACGCCACGGCCCACCTCACCGTGGAGGTGGTCGACGAGGAGGGCACCGTCGTCAAACTGGGCGACAGCGAGATCACCTGCACGGTGGAGGGCCCGGCCCGCCTGCTGGGGCTCGAGGGGTCGGACAACAGCGACATGAGCGACTACACCGACAACCGCCACCGCGCCTACCGCGGGCGGCTGCTGGCCTATGTCCAGACGACGGGCGATGCGGGCGACGTGCGCGTGCGCTTCACCTCGCCGCTGCTGCAGGGCGCCGAGGCGGTGCTGCGCGTGAGGTAGGGCGGGGATCGGTGCCCGGCCGGGGGTAAAAAGCGCCAGGTAGCGAAAAATCCCCGCCTGCCGCTTGCATATTCAAATATAATCCCTACCTTTGCACCACCAAAACGGGATGCGTCCCGCGATGGCACACGGAGAATCCGTAGCTCAGCAGGTAGAGCACAACACTTTTAATGTTGGGGTCCTGGGTTCGAGCCCCAGCGGGTTCACGGAAAGCTATCCTCGGAAGAGGGTAGCTTTTTTGTTGCCCCTCCGTGGCTTTGCTTCTTCCTGCCGCCGCATTCTTTCGCGGGCTTTTCTCACCCGGCGGGCCTCTCTCTTTTGCATGTCTTCTCTCCTCCGGCCGGTCTTGCTCTTCGGCGCGCTTTCCCGGGTGGACGGCAGCCACGCCGGTCGGTGGGGTGGGCGGTTGCCTCCCCGTGCGGGCATCGGAGCGGGGCGGTCAAAACAAGGGCGTGCGTCCGGCAGACGCACGCCCTTTGTGGTGTGTAAGAATTGTGAACGACCCGGCGCATGCTGCCGCCGGTGCCGATCGGCGGTTATTCGTTGCCGAACAGCCCGATGTGCTGCATCTCCACTTCGGCGGGGGTGCCGGCGACGGTGGTGGCCGTGAGGCGGAAGCAGCGGACGGGCAGGGGCTTGTCGAACGTGACGCGGCGCGGTTCGGCGTTGTACATCATGTTGCTGAACTCGCCGTCGGCGACGGCCTCGGTCCAGGTGTCGCCGTCGGCGCTCACCTCGAAGCGGTATTTGTAGGCCACGCGCTCCGAAGCCTCGCCGGGGGCGTAGACGAAGCCGGCGATCATGCGGGGTTCGCCCAGGTCGACCGTCAGCGGCATGGCGCGGCGCACGCTCCAGGCGTCGCGCGGCAGCAGCCCGTCGTCCGCGGTGGCCGCCGTCTCGACGAGCGACGGGGCCAGATAGGCGCCCACGCGCGAGATGCGGCAGCGCAGGCGCGTGCCGTCGACGGTGATGCGCAGCTTCGAGGCCTCGACCTCGGGGATGCGCAGCAGGCGCTTGTAGCCGATGGTGGTGCCGCGACCGACCTCCGTCCATGCGCCGTCGATGAGCGCCTCCACGGTGAAGGCCTCGACGCGCTGTCCGCGGGCTATGTCCTCCTGCAGCAGCACGGTGTTGATGCGGCTCTGGGGCTTCAGGTCGTATTCGCGGCTTTGGCCCGCCTCGGCGCGGAAGAGCTTCGCTCCGCCCTCGATGCGGTCGTCGGCGAAGGTGCGGTCGAGGTAGTCGGCCAGCTCGCGCAGACGCACCGAGTCGGCGGCGGCGATGCGGCCCCGTCGGTCGGGCGGGATGTTGAGCAGCAGCTGCGAGTTGCGGCCCACGGAGCTATAGTAGATGTCGACCAGATGGCGGAGGCTCTTCACCTGCGCGTCCTCGCTCTGGTGGTAGAACCACCCCGGGCGGATCGAGACGTCGACCTCCGAGGGCCACCAGTAGACGGCCGTGGCGCGCGAGAGGATGTCGCGGCCGCCCAGGTCCTGCGTCATGGCCGTGAGCCCCAGCTGCTCGTTGGAGGCTGCCGAAGCGGCCGAGCCGCCGGGCGCCAGCGCTGTGGCGCTCCACTCGGTGGTGCGGCCCAGGCCCCCCTCGTTGCCTACCCAGCGCACGTCCTGACCCATGATGGCCGTGACGGCCTCGGGCTGCAGGCGCTCGATGGTGGCGTAGATGCGCTCCCAGTCGTACTCTTGCTTGCGGCCGTTGGGGCCTTCGCCGCAGGCGCCGTCGAACCACACCTCGTCGACCTTGCCGTAGCGGGTCAGCAGTTCGGTGAGCTGGGCGTCGAACAGGTCGTTGTAGCGCGGCGAGTCGCCGTAGGAGGGGGCGTTGCGGTCCCAGGGCGAGAGGTAGACGCCGAAGCGCATGCCGTACTTGCGGCACGCCTCGTGCAGCTCGCCCAGCACGTCGCCCTTCCCGCCGCGCCAGGGCGACGAGGCCACCGAGTGGGAGGTGGTGGCCGTGGGCCAGAGGCAGAAGCCGTCGTGGTGCTTGGCCGTGAGGATCACCAGCTTGAATCCTGCGTCGCGCAGCGTGCGGACCCACTGGTCGACGTCGAGGTCCGAGGGGTCGAACAGCGCGGGGTCCTCCTGCCCGTCGCCCCACTCGCGGCCGGTGAAGGTGTTGATGCCGAAGTGGAGGAAGGCCGAGAGCTCGAGCTGCTGCCAGGCGAGCTGCTGCGGCGTGGGGACGACGCGCCCGGCGATGGCCGCGCGCTCTTCGGGGGTGGCGTCGGCAGGCAGCGCGGCCTGCTTGACGTGGTACTGCTCGCAGGCGACCGTGACGGCGGCCAGCAGCAGGGCGGTAAGCGTTCTTTTCATAGGATAGGAATTTCGATATAAAGGTAAATCTTTTTTCCGAACCGCCAAAATTTTGTTTTTCTCGCGGAAAAGGATAACTTTGTTGTTGAAAAGCAAACGGGTGAAGCCGCGGCCTCGGACGCGTGCCCGCTTACTTGTCAGTTTTCAGTTTTTACTTATCACTTTTGACTTAAAATATGAAAGCACTTATCATCGGAGCAGGAGGCGTCGGCACGGTCGTGACGCAGAAGATCGCCGCCAACCCCGTATTCACCGACGTGATGCTGGCCAGCCGCACCAAGTCGAAATGCGACGCCGTGGCGGCCGCCATCGGCGGCGGGCGGGTGAAGACCGCCGAGGTCGACGCCGACAGCGTGCCGCAGCTCTGCGAGCTCTTCCGCGCCTTCGGGCCCGACATCGTCATCAACGTGGCGCTGCCCTATCAGGATCTGACGATCATGGACGCCTGCCTGGAGTGCGGATGCAACTACCTCGACACGGCCAACTACGAGCCCAAGGACGAAGCCCACTTCGAGTATTCGTGGCAGTGGGCCTACCAGGACCGCTTCAAGGCCGCGGGCCTCACGGCGATCCTCGGCTGCGGCTTCGACCCGGGCGTGACGGCCATCTTCACGGCCTACGCCGCCAAGCACCACTTCGACGAGATCCACTACCTCGACATCGTCGACTGCAACGCCGGCAACCACGGCATGGCCTTCGCCACCAACTTCAACCCCGAAATCAACATCCGCGAGGTGACGCAGAAGGGGCGCTACTTCGAGAATGGCGAGTGGGTGGTGACCGAACCCCATGCCATCCACCGCGCGCTCAACTACCCGGGCATCGGCGAGCGCGAGTCGTACGTCATCTACCACGAGGAGCTCGAGTCGCTCGTGAAGAACTACCCGTCGATCCGCCGGGCCCGCTTCTGGATGACCTTCGGGCAGGAGTACCTCACCCACCTGCGCGTGATCCAGAACATCGGCATGGCGCGCATCGACCCGATCATGTACAACGGCGTGGAGATCGTGCCCATCCAGTTCCTCAAGGCCGTGCTGCCCGATCCCAAGTCACTGGGCGCCAACTACCACGGCCAGACCTCGATCGGCTGCCGCATCCGCGGTGTGAAGGACGGCAAGGAGCGCACCTACTACATCTACAACAACTGCGACCACGAGACCGCTTACCGCGAGACGGGCACGCAGGCCGTGTCGTTCACCACGGGCGTGCCGGCGGCGCTGGGCGCCTCGATGTGGGCTAAGGGGCTGTGGCGCGGCGCCGGCGTGTTCAACGTCGAGGAGTTCGATCCCGATCCGTTCCTGGCCGAGCTGGGCGGCGAGGGGCTTCCCTGGCACGAGCTTTTCGACGTCGACCTGGAGGTGTGATCCCTGTTGTCGTCACCTTTGCGGACGGATCGGGCTGCGGCCGGGTCCGTCCGTCTTTTTGGTAGGGGAGGGGGATCCGGAAATGGAGAATGTTTCGGGCGGCGGCCGGCTTGCTGCCCGGTCTTCTTTTTTATATTCGGCCTCTGTTTTCGGCCCGCAGCCAGCGGAGGGTACCGCCGAGCCTTCGGGCGAGGAGGGCAGCCCTCCGCCGGGGGTGGCTGCGGGCTGCCGGCTCTACGAGCCGGGCAACAACAAATAAGTGAAAAGTGGGGCTGCGCTGCCTCGAATAATGGTTCGGCGGCCATCTTTCATTTTCCACTTTCCACTTTCCATTTTCAATTTTCAATTTTCAATCGCACTCGGGCAGCAGCCAGCGAAGGGCAGCAAACTCTGCGAAGAGTTGCGGGCCTTCGCCGCCGGTGGCTGCGGCCCGCCGGCCTTTGGCCGCCGTTTCGCGCATGATCTCCCTTTGCCGGACGGGGCGGTCGCGGCCGAGGCGCGAGCTGGTCAAGAGACGAAGCCAGAGGCTTCGACAATTGCCCCTCTCTTTTCGGGCCGTAGCTCTCGGCTCGCAGAGCCGGCAGGCCGCAGGCCGCCCCCGGGCGAAGGGCTGCTCCGTCGGCAAAGCCTCCAGCACCCCTCCGCTGTCTACGGCCTGCCGCATCATAGGTATTTATACCTATTTTCTTCAGAAAACCCGCCCGCACGGCAACGCCCGCGCCGATTTTCCTTAATTTTGCAGGTCCATGCAAATTCCGAACGCCATGATCGACTTCGACCGTCTCCCTTCGCCCTGCTATGTCGTCGACGAGCAGCTGCTCGACCGCAACCTGGCCCTGATCGACCGCGTGCGCCGCGAGTCGGGCGCCGAGATCATCGTGGCGCTCAAGGCCTGCGCCATGTGGAGCATCTTCCCCGAGCTGGCGCGCCACAGCGACGGCGCCACGGCGAGCTCGGCAGCCGAGGCGCGCCTCGTGCGCGAGGAGTTCGGCCGCCCGGCCCACACCTATGCCCCGGTCTACACCGACCGCAACATCGATGAGATCCTTGCCACGAGCGACCATATCACCTTCAACTCGCTCTCGCAGTTCGAGCGCTTCGGCCAGCGGGCCCTGATCCGCGGCCTCTCGTGCGGCCTGAGAATCAACCCCGAGTATTCGCCCGTGGAGACCGACCTCTACAACCCCTGCGTCGCCGGCTCGCGCCTGGGCGTCACGGCCCGCCGCCTGCGCGAGGCCGGGGGACTGCCGGAGGGGATCGAGGGGCTGCACTTCCACGTGCTCTGCGAGTCGCGTCCCGAGCACCTGCGCCTCGCGCTGGAAGCCGTCGAGGAGCGCTTCGGCGACCTGCTCGACCGCGTGAAGTGGCTCAACATGGGTGGCGGCCACCTGATGACCCACGCCGACTACGACTGCGACGCGCTCATTGCGCTGCTGCGCGCGTTCCGGGCCCGCCATCCCCACCTGCGGCTGATCCTCGAGCCCGGCAGCGCCTTCACCTGGCGCACGGGCTATCTGGTCTCTACGGTGGAGGACGTGGTGGAGAACGAGGGCGTGCGGACGGCGATGCTCGACGTGTCGTTCGCCTGCCACATGCCCGACTGCCTCGAAATGCCCTACAAGCCCGCCATCGTGGGGGCCCGCGACCCCGAAGGCGACGAGCCCCGCTGGCGCCTGGGCGGCACGAGCTGCCTGGCGGGCGACTACTACGGCGACTGGGCCTTCGACCGCGCGCCGCGGGTGGGCGACCGCATCGTCTTCGAGGACATGATCCACTACACGATGGTCAAGACCACGATGTTCAACGGCGTCGAGCACCCCTCGATCGCCATCGCGCGCCGCGACGGGCAGGTCGACGTCATCCGCCGTTTCGGCTACGAGGACTACAAGAACCGCATGTCGTAAACAAACAAAACCCATATATGGAAGATTTCAAACCTACCTCCTACACGCTCGAGTGCGTCGCCACGGGCCGCACCTTCGACGACGAAGGGTGGATGCTCGAAGACCGTTCGTGCAAAACCCCCTCTCTGATCCGCACGCGCTACGCCAAGCGCCAGCTGGAGCTCGGCCCGGCCGAGCGGGGCCTCTACCGCTTCGCCGACTGGCTGCCCGTCCGGCGCATGCTCTGCGGCTCGTCGGCCCCGGTGACCTACCGCAGCGAGCGTCTGGCTGCCCACCTGGGGCTCGAAAACCTCTGGATCACCTTCAGCGGTTACTACCCGGCCATCGGCGCCACGATGACCACCTGTTCGTTCAAGGAGACCGAGGCCTTCTCGGTCTGCGCCCGCATCGCCGAAGACGAGCAGCGCGTGCTGGTGGTGGCCTCGGCCGGCAACACGGCCCGCGCCTTCGCCCGCGTCTGCTCCGACAACCGCATTCCGCTGCTGCTGTCGGTGCCGTCGGACAACCTCTCGGCGCTCTGGTTCGACGCTCCGCTCGACCCCTGCGTCAAGCTCATCGCCTGCGAGCGCGGCGGCGACTACTTCGACGCCATCCACCTCTCGAACCTCGCGCTCAAGAGCCCGAAGTTCTACGCCGAGGGCGGAGCCAAGAACGTCGCGCGCCGCGACGGCATGGCCACCACCGTGCTCTCGGCCGCGACCACCATCGGCCGCATTCCCGACTACTACTTCCAGGCCGTGGGCAGCGGCACGGGCGCCATCGCCGCCTGGGAGGCCAACCAGCGCCTCGTCGAGGACGGCCGCTTCGGAGGGAATACGATGAAGCTCATGGTGTCGCAGAACGCCCCGTTCGTGCCCATGTACGACGCCTGGCGCGCCGACTCGCGGCAGATGCTGCCCTACGACGAGGACAAGGCGCGCCGCGACGCCGAGATCATCGACGCCAAGGTATTGTCGAACCGCCGTCCGCCCTACGGCCTGGCCGGCGGGCTGTACGACGCGCTGAAAGCCACGGGCGGCGACGTCTCCGTGGCGACCAACGCCCAGGCGCGGCGCGCGCGCAAGCTCTTCAGGGAGACCGAGGGCGTCGACATCTACTCGGCAGCGGGCGTGGCTCTGGCCTCGCTGCAGAAGGCCGTCGCCGACGGGCGCGTCGAGCGCGACGCCACCGTGATGCTCAACATCACGGGCGGCGGCGAAGAGCTCTTCCAGCAGGGCAAGGAGCTCTGGTACCTCAAGCCCAGCATCGTCTTCGGGCTCGATGCGCAGGCCGACGAGGTGGTCGAGCGGTGCGAGGCGCTGTTTGCATAACCTGGAAAAAGTCGTATCTTCGCGGCGGAAAGCGGCGGGAGGGCGTGCAGCCGGCCCCGTTCGCTTTCCGCCTTTTTTCATTCATTCAAACCACTTAACCCACACACAATGGAACACATCCGAAACTCTGTCCGTTCGTGTCGCTGGCGTCGCTGGAACCGCAAGGGCTGGTCGGCCTTCGCGAGCCTCCGCCGCCACGTGACCCTCGGGGTGCTTTCGGTGGGGATGTCCATTCTCTTGCTCGCGAGCGAGGCCGCCTGGGCGCAAAGCGCCGACACGACCGCCGCGATCCGCAACCTCAGGATCGACAGCGTAGGCATCTCGGGGAGCCAAAGCGCTCCCACCCGCAGCTCGCTCGCACTCACTCCGCTTTTCGACCGGAAAGCCCAGGCCGCCGCGCCCGTCCAGACTCTGGAGGCCGCGCTGCGCCTCTCGCCGTCGGTCGACCTGCGCGAGCGGGGAGGCAAGGGAACGCAGGCCGACATCTCCATCCGCGGAGGCTCCTTCGATCAGACCATGGTGCTGCTCAACGGCATCGACTTCACCGACGCCCGCACCGGGCACCAGTCCCACTCTCTGCCCGTCGACCTCGACTGCATCTCGGGCGTCGACCTCTGCGACGGCGTGCCGGGGCTCGGGGCCTTCGCCGGGGCGGTCAACATCCGCACGGCACCGCTGCGGCCCCGCTATCTGCGTCTTGCCGCCGAGGGCGGGCAGCACGGCTACGCCTACGCCAACCTCTCGGGGGCCCTCACCGCCGGGCGTTCGTCGCTGCTGGCCGCGGGCTCCTACCGCCGCAGCGACGGCTACCGCCACAACACCGATTTCGACACCTACAACGCCTATGTGCGCCTGACGCACGAGGCGCCGCGCGCCGGGTTCTTCGACTTCCAGTCGGGTTACCAGCGCCGCTCGTTCGGCTCCAACGGCTTCTATGCGGCCTACAACCCCGACCAGTGGGAGCGCACCTCCACGGCGCTGGCGTCGCTGCGCTGGCTGCTGGATCGGGGCCCCTGGTCGCTGGGCGCCTCGGTGAGCTACCGCAAGAACCTCGACCGCTACGACTGGACGCGCGGCACGCCCATGAACCGCCACGCCACCGACAACGCCGGGGCGCGGCTGTGGATCGGGCGCCGGTGGCGCGCCGGTGTGACCACGCTGGGCGGCGACTACGCCTACAACCACATCTACTCGACCAATCTGGGCCTCCCGCTGCCCGCGCCCCACGGCGACTATCTCCGTGCCGACGCCCGCCACACGGGCAACCTCTACCTGCGTCACACCCGGCAGTGGCGGCGCTTCGACGTGGCCGCCTCGGCCGGCGCGAGCTTCTCGCCCTACGGCGCGGCGGCGCTGTGGAGCATCGCTGCGGGCTGGCTGCCCGCCGAGGGGCTGCGTCTGGAGACGGGTCTCTCGCAGTCGATGCGCCTGCCCACCTTCACCGACCTCTACTACACCTCGCCGGCGCAGGTCAACAACCTCGATCTGGTGCCTGAGCGCGCCGTCGCGTGGCGCCTGGGCGCCACGTGGCAGCGAGGCCCGTGGAGCGCTTCGGCGATCGCCTACTACCGCGCCGCGCGCGAGGTGATCGACTGGGTGTGGCACGCCGACGACGACCCGGTGGAGGAGTGGCGCGGCAAGTGGCACTCCGAGCAGACCAGCTCGCTCGACACTTGGGGCATGGAGCTCTCGGGCGGCTACGTCTCGCCGCGCGGGTTCCTGCGCCGTGCGACGCTCTCCTATGCCTACCTCGCCACCGACCGCGGCCGCGGCGTGGTGGCCCGCAGCGCTCTGGACTTCCTGCGCCACAAGGCCTCGATGGCCATAGAGGTGCGCCCGCTGCGCAGCCTCTCGCTCGGCCTCACCGGCTCGCTCTGCCACCGCAACGGCTGCTACACGGCCTATCCCGTGGCGGGCGACGCCTCGGTCACCGAACTCCGCGCGTTCGAGCCCTATTTCCTGCTCGACGCCCGTCTGGCGTGGGAGCGCGGCGCCTGTCGGCTCTACCTCGACGCCGCCAACCTCACCGACACCAGCTACTGCGACATGGGGGGCATCCCGCTTCCCGGTGCGTGGATCTCGGCCGGTGTCGTCGTCACGATCGGGCGGTGACGCCGCGCCCGTCGTGCGGTTGCGGTAGTCCCGTCGCCGCGTAACGGGCGCTCCGCTCCGACACTCCGGCTGCACGCCGGGCCCGCCGCATCGCGCGGCGGGCCCTTTTTCGTTTCATAGCGCACGGTCGGCGAGGGTTGCGTCCGCCCGGAGCCCGTCGCCGGGAGCCGGCCGGCGCTTACGGATCGGAAGCGGAGGTCGCGCCATGCTCGATTTTCCTTAATTTCGAACCGCCGTTTTGCCTTGTATTCCGAAAAAGATTGTTATTTTTGTCACAATAAGCATCCAAACCTAAACGAACATATGGCAAAACGTATCGTGGAGTGCGTCCCCAACTTCAGCGAGGGGCGCGACAAGAGAGTAATCGGCGAGATTACGGCGGCGATCGAGTCGGTCGAGGGCGTCAAGCTGCTCGACGTCGATCCGGGCGAGGCGACCCACCGCACGGTCGTCACCTTCGTGGGTGAACCCGAAGCGGTGGTCGAGGCGGCCTTCCGGGGCGTGAAGCGGGCGGCGGAGCTGATCGACATGCGCCGCCACCACGGCGCCCACCCCCGCATGGGCGCCACCGACGTGCTGCCGTTGATCCCCATATCGGGCATCACGCTCGAGGAGTGCGCCGATCTGGCGCGCACGCTGGCACGCCGCATCGCCGACGAGCTGGCCGTTCCGACCTACTGCTACGAGGCAGCGGCCTTCACCCCCGAGCGGCGTAATCTGGCCGTCTGCCGCCAGGGCGAGTACGAGGCGCTGCCCGAAAAGCTCGCCCATGCAGCCTCGGCGCCCGACTTCGGCACCCGGCCCTACGACGAAGGGGTGGCCCGCACGGGCGCCACGGCCGTGGGCGCGCGCGACTTCCTCGTGGCCGTCAATTTCAACCTCAACACCACCTCCACGCGCCGTGCCAACGCCATCGCCTTCGACGTGCGCGAGAAGGGGCGCCCCGTGCGCGAGGGCAACCCCATCACCGGCAAGATCGTGAAGGATGCCGACGGCAATCCGGTCATGCGGCCCGGCACGCTCCCCGGCACCAAAGCCATCGGCTGGTACATCGAGGAGTACGGCATCGCCCAGGTCTCGATGAACATCACCGACATCGCCCGCACGCCGCTCCACGTCGCCTTCGACGAGGTGTGCCGCAAGGCCGACGAGCGCGGGGTGCGGGTCACCGGCACCGAGATCGTGGGTCTCGTGCCGAAGCGGGCCCTCGTGGAGGCGGGCCGCTACTTCCTGCACAAGCAGCGCCGCTCGACGGGCATCTCGGAGGAGGAGATCGTGCGCATGGCCGTCAAGTCGATGGGCCTCGACGACCTGAAGCCCTTCGTCGCCGAGGAGAAGGTGATAGAATACCTGCTCGAGGCCGAGGATAAGAAGAAGCGCCTCGTCGACATGACCTGCAAGGCGTTCGCCGAGGAGACGGCCAGCGAATCGCCCGCCCCGGGCGGCGGCTCGATCTCGGCCTACATGGGTGCGCTGGGCGCCGCTCTGGGCGCGATGGTCGCCAACCTCTCGTCGCACAAGGCGGGGTGGGACGACCGCTGGCGGGAGTTCTCCGACCGCGCCGAGCAGGGGCAGCGGCTCATGGCCGAGCTGCTGCATCTGGTCGACGAGGATACGGAGGCCTTCAACCGCATCATGAACGTCTTCGCCATGCCCAAGTCGACCGACGAGGAGCGTGCCGCGCGCAGTGCGGCGCTCGAGCGGGCGACGCTCTACGCCACTGAGGTGCCGCTGCGCACGATGAAGGCCGCCCTGGGTGTCTTCGATCTGGTGCGCGCCATGGCCGCGGAGGGTAACCCCAACTCGGTCTCCGACGCGGGCGTGGGGGCGCTGGCCGCCCGCAGCGCCGTGCTGGGCGCGCGGCTTAACGTGCGCATCAACGCCGCCGGGCTCAAGGACCGCGCGCGGGCCGAGGCCCTCGCGGCCGAGGCCGACGCCGTGGCTGCCGAGGCCGAGCGGCTGGAGCGCGAGGTGCTCGCCATCGTGGAACAGAAAATAGGATAAGCATATGACACCCGAAGAGTTTCGCAAAGAGATACGCGCCGGCATTCCCGACCGGCTGCCCGCGGCCAAGCCCTACGACCGCACGATCAACCATGCGCCCAAGCGCAAGGAGATCCTCACCGAGGAGGAGAAGGTGCTGGCGCTGAAGAACGCCCTGCGCTACTTCCCGCCCAAGCACCACGCGCTGCTCGCGCGCGAGTTCGCCGAGGAGCTGCGCCGCTACGGCCGCATCTACATGTACCGCCTGCGTCCCGACTACGAGATGCGGGCCCGGCCCATCGACGACTATCCGGCCCGCTCGCGCCAGGCCGCGGCGATCATGCTCATGATCCAGAACAATCTCGACAAGGCCGTGGCGCAGCACCCCCACGAGCTGATTACCTACGGCGGCAACGGCGCCGTGTTCCAGAACTGGGCGCAGTACCGCCTGACGATGAAGTACCTCTCGGAGATGACTGACGAGCAGACGCTGGTCATGTACTCGGGCCACCCGCTGGGGCTCTTTCCCTCGCACCGCGACGCCCCGCGCGTGGTGGTGACCAACGGCATGGTGATCCCCAACTACTCGAAGCCCGACGACTGGGAGCGCTTCAACGCCCTGGGCGTGTCGCAGTACGGTCAGATGACCGCCGGCTCCTACATGTACATCGGTCCGCAGGGCATCGTCCACGGCACCACGATCACGGTGATGAACGCCGCGCGCAAGCGCTTCGCCGCGGGGCAGACCGATGCCCGGGGCATGCTCTTCGTCACCTCGGGCCTCGGCGGCATGTCGGGCGCCCAGCCCAAGGCGGGCAACATCTCGCAGGTGGTGAGCGTCGTGGCCGAGATCAACCCCAAGGCCGCCGAGAAGCGCTACGAGCAGGGGTGGGTCGACGAGCTGCACACCTCGCTCGACGAGCTGATCCCCCGCATCCGCCGCGCCGTCGAAGCGAAGGAGGTGGTCTCGATGGCCTACGTGGGCAACGTGGTCGACCTCTGGGAGCGGCTCGCCGCAGACGGGATCCGTGTCGACCTGGGCTCGGACCAGACGTCGCTCCACAACCCCTGGGCGGGCGGTTACTACCCCGTGGGGTTGAGCTACGAGGCCTCGAACAAGATGATGGCCGAGGAGCCCGGGCGCTTCCGCGAGTGCGTGCAGGAGTCGCTGCGCCGTCAGGTCGACGCCATCAACCGCCTTACGGAGCGGGGCATGTACTTCTTCGACTACGGCAACGCCTTCCTGCTCGAAGCCTCGCGCGCCGGCGCCGCCGTGGCGGGCGAGGGGGGCCGCTTCCGCTATCCCTCCTACGTGCAGGACATCATGGGCCCCATGTTCTTCGACTACGGTTTCGGGCCCTTCCGCTGGGTCTGCACCTCGGGCCGCGCCGAGGATCTGGAGCTCACCGACCGTCTGGCGGCCGAGGTGCTGGAGGAGATCCGCCGCACGGCGCCCGCCGACATCGCCGGGCAGCTCGACGACAACATCCACTGGATCCGCGAGGCGGGCCGCAACCGTCTGGTCGTGGGTTCGCAGGCCCGCATCCTCTATGCCGACAGCGAGGGCCGCACGCGCATCGCGCTGGCCTTCAACCGGGCGATCGCCGACGGGCGTCTCTCGGCACCCGTGGTGCTGGGGCGCGACCACCACGACGTCTCGGGTACCGACTCGCCCTACCGCGAGACCTCCAACATCTACGACGGTTCGAACCGCACGGCCGATATGGCGGTGCAGAACGTCATCGGCGACGCCTTCCGCGGCGCCACGTGGGTCTCGATCCACAACGGCGGCGGGGTAGGCTGGGGCGAGGTCGTCAACGGCGGCTTCGGCATGGTCATCGACGGTTCGGAGGATGCCGAGCGCCGCATCCGGCAGATGCTGCTGTGGGATGTCAACAACGGCATCGCGCGCCGCAGCTGGGCCCGCAACGAGGGGGCCATGGAGGCCATCCGCCGCGAGATGGAGCGCACGCCGGGCCTCGAAGTCACGCTGCCCTATCTGGCCGACGAGGCCGCGCTGCGCGAGGCGCTGCGGGAGTAGCGCTCCGCCGAATAGTTTTACGAAACCTAAAAGAACCACTGAACCATGGAATACCACCATATCTCTGCGGAGCGGCTGACCCTCGGCCGCGTCCGCGAAATCATCGGGCGGGGCCTGAAGCTCGCCCTGAGCGACGACGCCCGCCGCCGCATCGTGCGCTGCCGCGAATACCTCGACCGCAAGATGGAGCACCCCGAGCGCCCCGTCTACGGCGTCACCACGGGCTTCGGCTCGCTGTGCAACATCTCCGTGGGACGCGACGAGCTGACGCAGCTGCAGCGCAACCTCGTCATGTCGCACGCCTGCGGCACGGGCGAGCGCGTGCCCTCCGAGATCGTGCGCCTCATCCTGCTCTTCAAGATTCAGTCGCTCTCCTACGGCCATTCGGGCGTGCAGCTGGCCACCGTCGAGCGGCTCATCGACCTCTTCAACGCCGACATCCTGCCCGTGGTCTACCAGCAGGGTTCGCTCGGCGCTTCGGGCGATCTGGCGCCGCTGGCCCACATGTCGCTGCCGCTGCTGGGGCTGGGCGAGGTGGAGTGCGGGGGGCGGGTGCGTCCCGCCGCCGAGGTGCTGGCCGAGCGGGGCTGGGAGCCCGTCGAGCTGCAGTCGAAGGAGGGGCTGGCGCTGCTCAACGGCACGCAGTTCATGAGCGCCTACGGCGTCTGGTCGCTGCTCCGGGCGCAGCGCCTCAGCGAGTGGGCCGACCGTATCGGCGCCCTCTCGCTCGACGCCTTCGACGGCCGTATCGAGCCCTTCTGCGACGCCGTGCACCTGGTGCGCGGGCACCGGGGCCAGCTCTCCACGGCGCGCGCGTTCCGCCGTCTGCTGGAGGGCAGCGAGCTCATCGCCCGCGAGAAGCGCCACGTGCAGGATCCCTACTCGTTCCGCTGCATCCCGCAGGTCCACGGCGCCTCGAAGGACACGATCGACTACGTGGCCTCGGTGCTCGAAACCGAGATCAACAGCGCCACGGACAATCCCACGGTCTTCCCCGACGACGATGCGGTCGTCTCGGCCGGCAACTTCCACGGGCAGCCCATCGCCCTGGCCATGGACTTCCTGGCCATCGCCGTGGCCGAGCTGGGCAACATCTCCGAGCGGCGCACCTACCAGCTCATCTCGGGCAGCCGCGGCCTTCCCAACTTCCTCGTGGCGCGCCCGGGGCTCAACAGCGGCTTCATGATCCCGCAGTACACCGCCGCGTCGATCGTCAGCCAGTCGAAAGGGCTCTGCATGCCCGCCTCGGTCGACTCGATCCCCTCGTCGCAGGGGCAGGAGGACCACGTGAGCATGGGTTCCAACGCCGCGACGAAGCTCGCGCGCGTGGTGCTCAACACCGAGCGCGTGCTGGCCATCGAGCTCATGAACGCCGCCCAGGCCCTCGAGTTCCGCCGCCCGGCCCGCACGTCGAAGCACCTCGAGCGGCTGGTGGCCGACTACCGCCGCCGCGTGCCCTTCGTCGAAGACGACAGGGTGATGTACCCCCTGATCGAGGCGTCGATCCTTTTCCTGCGCGAGGCATGAGGCTGCTGGTCGAGAACATAGCGAAGATCGTCGGTGTCGACCGTTCGGGGCGCCTGCGCGCCGCCGGGGCCGAGATGGACCGCGCGGAGACGATCAACGACGGCTGGATTCTGGCCGACGGGGGGCGCATCGCCGCCTTCGGCACGCGGGCCGAGCTGCCGGCCGATCTTCGGGCCGACGAGCGCGTCGACGCCCGGGGCGGCATGCTCTTTCCGTCGTTCTGCGACTCGCACACCCATCTGGTCTACGCCGGGAGCCGCGAGCAGGAGTTCCTCGACAAGATCCGCGGCCTGAGCTACGAGCAGATCGCCCGCCGTGGCGGCGGCATCCTCAACTCGGCCGACCGGCTGCACGCGACCTCGGAGGAGGAGCTCTACCGCCAGGCGCTGGCGCGCGTGGAGGAGATCGCCCTCAAGGGTACCGGCGCCGTGGAGATCAAGAGCGGCTACGGCCTGACGGTCGAGGACGAGCTGAAGATGCTGCGCGTCATCCGCCGCCTGCGCGAGACGACGCCGCTCGAGGTGCGCGCCACCTTCCTCGGGGCCCACGCCGTGGGGCGCGCCTACCGCGGCCGGCAGGCGGAGTATGTCGATCTGGTGTGTCGCGAGATGCTGCCCGCCGTGGCGCGCGAGGGGCTGGCCGACTTCGTCGACGTCTTCTGCGACGAGGGCTTCTTCACCGTCGACGAGACGGTGCGCATCCTGCGCGAGGGGGCGAAATACGGTCTTCGGGCCAAGATCCACGCCAACGAGCTGGCCGTCTCGGGCGGCGTGCAGGCGGGCGTGGCCGAGGGCGCGCTGTCGGTCGACCACCTCGAGCGCATGGGCGACGAGGAGATCGAGGCGCTGCGCGGGTCGGAGACGATGCCCACGATGCTGCCCGGCGCAGCCTTCTTCCTGGGCATGAGCTACCCGCCGGCGCGCCGCATGATCGACGAGGGGCTGGCCGTGGCGCTGGCCTCCGACTACAACCCCGGCTCGTCGCCCTCGGGCGACATGCGCATGGTCTGCGCCCTGGCGTCGATCCGCATGCGCATGACCCCCGCGGAGGCGTTCTGCGCCGCGACGCTCAACAGCGCCTGCGCCATGGGGCTGAGCCGCGACTTCGGCTCGATCGCGGTGGGCAAGGTGGCCAATTTCTTCCTCACGGAGCCCATGCCCTCGCCCGAGTTCCTGCTCTACGCCTACACCACGCCGCTCATCCGGCGCGTCTTCCTGCGCGGACGCGAATACCTGCCGGCGCGGGGATGATCCTTGTCCGCTGAAACGAAGCGCCCGGCCTCCTTCGCAGGGGCCGGGCGTTTCGTTTCATGCCTTCACCACCGGCAGCTGGTCCCAGTCGGTCGTGTAGGCGGGCGAGAGATGGGCCCGCTGCACGGGCAGCGGCGAGAGGGTCTGCGCCGCCACGACCACCTTGTGTCCGCCGTGGCGCCGGTTCACGGCGTCGAGCGCCTCCATCAGCCGGCTCTGGCGCCCGCGGTCGACCGGGTCGAACAGATCGCTCTGCGTCCCCTCGCGCGGCGTGATCTCCGAGAGTATCACCCCCGCCTTCTTGTAGCCGTAGCCGCTGCGGAAGATCTCGCGCAGCGCAGCGCCCGCCCGCGCGACGAGCTCCAGCGTGTCGTCGGTCGCCACGGCCAGACGGAGCGTCCGGCTCTCGTAGTATTGGGGCAGGTCGTCGCGGTGGCGGTTGGTGAGGATGTAGACCGTGGCGCAGCGGCACAGCGCCCCCTGCCGGCGCAGCTTCTCGGCGCATGCGGCGGCGAAGGTGGCCACCGAGGCGTGGAGCTCCTCCCGGTCGGTCAGTTCGCGGGCGAAGCTGCGCGATACGGAGATCTGCTGCCGCGCCGCGGGGGCGGTCTCGAAGTCGATGCACGCCTCGCCGCGCAGTTCGCGCCACGTGCGCACGCCCGTGATGCCCATGCGTCCGCGCACCCACGCCTCGCTGCGCTGCGCCAGATCGCGGGCCGTCGCCACGCCCGCGGCCTGCAACATCGCCCGGTGGCGGCGCCCGATGCCCCACACGTCGCCGACCGGAAAGCGGCCCAGCACCTTGTCGACATCCTCCGCGCGGTGCATCAGGCAGCACCCGTCGAGCCGGGGATAGCTCTTGCAGAGCTTCGAGGCGATCTTGGCCAGCGTCTTGGTCGGCGCGATGCCGATGCTCACGGGGATGCCCGTGTCGCGGCGGATCGTGCGGCCCAGGCGGTGCCCCAGCGCGTCGAGCTCCTCCGTGGCGATGCCCCCGAAGTCGATGAAGGCCTCGTCGATCGAGTAGACCTCGGCCGCAGGCACCAGCTCGCGCAGGCGGCCGATGACGCGGCGCGACAGATCGCCGTAGAGCGCCATGTTGCCCGAGAAGACCGCCACGTCGTGCCGTTCGATCATCCCGCGTACCTGGAAGTAGGGTTGGCCCATGCGTATGCCCAGCGTCTTGGCCTCGTTCGAGCGGGAGATGACGCAGCCGTCGTTGCTCGACAGCACCACCACGGGCCGTCCCTCCAGATCGGGGCGGAATAACCGTTCGCACGAGACGAAGAAGTTGTTGCAGTCGCACAGTCCGTACATAGCTACCTCAGTTTTTTGATGACGTAGGTCACCACGCCCCACACGGCGAAATCCTCCTCGGGCGACACCTCGATGGGGCGGTAGCGCGCGTTGGCCGGCACGAGCAGCACGCGGCCGCGCTCGATGCGCACCCGCTTGAGGGTGAACTCGCCGTCGAGCAGGCAGACTGCTATGGTGCCGTCCTCGGCCTCCAGCGACTTGTCCACGGCCAGCAGGTCGCCGTCGTCGATGCCCGCGTCGCGCATCGAGTCGCCCGCCACGCGCACGAAGAAGGTCGACGAGGGGTTGCGTACCACCAGGCGGTTCAGGTCGAGCGCCGGCGCCGGGGCGTCGTCTGCCGGCGAGGGGAAGCCCGCCGATACGCCGCTGGAGGCCAGCGGCAGCTCGGCAGGCGTGCGGGTGTCGGGGGCGAAGAGCTTCAGTCGGATGGGCGACTCTTCCATGGCTATTTTTCGAGTATGAGATCCTCCGTGCGGAGTTTGGGTACGTAGTGTATGCCGTCGCGGCGGTAGTAGGCGCGCTCGGCGTCGGCGTCGACTGTCGTGAGCTCGATGCGCTCGGCTCCCTTACCGATGGCCACCACGAGCAGCGGTTCGAGCGGCAGGTGCAGCGCGCGCCGCACGGCCTCGCGGTCGAAGGCGCCGATGCAGAGCCCATTGAGTCCGATCTCCACGGCCTGCAGGAGCATGCTCTGCACCGCGATGCCCAGGTCGATCGACACCTCGCGGCTCTCCTCCGCCGTGGAGCAGACCACGATGAAGGCGTTGGGCTCGGTGCCCGGCGTCGGCAGCCGCAGCTCGGGCAGCGCCCCGCCCATGCGCAGGTGGGGCAGCACGGCCGGCGCCTCGTCCGACAGCACGGGACGGAAGCGCAGCACCTGCTGGTTGCGGGCCGAGGGGGTGAGCGTGTTGACGGCGATGATGCGCCGCAGCTGGTCTTCGCGCACGATGAAACGGGCGTCGTAGCCGCGGTAGCTGCGGTTGCGGCGAAGCAGCCGCTCGAGCGACTGCGCGGGGCGCGGGGGCGTGCCCCCGGCTGCGGAGCGGGCCATGTACTCCTCCATCTTGCGGCCCAGGTAGTTGTCTGCCATGATCGGAATTGCGAGGAAAAAACTTGCTCCGCAAAGATACGGACAAGCCGGGGGCAAAAGCAAATTTATTTGCACTCTGTCGCGGGCGGAGTATCTGCTGCGTCGCCGGGGATACGGATAAGGGCTCTTCGGCGGCTCGTGCCCCGGGTCGGACTTCCGGGGCTGCCGAAGGGCACTCGCTGGCCGGAAGGCAAAAGAAAGATGCAGACCGTAGCCAGCGCCGGGGCCCGGAAGGCGCAGCCGACGGAGCAGCCCTCCGCCCGCCGTAGCCACGGGCGCTGTTCCGCGAAAACGCAAGCAGGCTTGCTTTTGCCCTCGCTTATTCGTATCTTTACACCGCCCAATTTCGCACCATGTTTTCCGTCATCGTCTGTTCCGTCGACCCGGCTGCGGCCGAGGCGCTGCGCGAGAATGTCGCGCAGACGATCGGCGTGCCCTTCGAGTGGCTCGCGTGCGACAACCGCCGCGCGCCGCGCGGCATCTGCGCGGTCTACAACGCGCTGGCGCGGCAGGCGCGCTACGACTGCCTCTGCTTCGTGCACGAGGATGTCCGCTTCTGCACCGAGGGGTGGGGCCGGCTGCTGGCCGCCGAGCTGGCGCAGCCCCGCTGCGGGGTGATCGGCTTCGCCGGAGGCGTGGTGAAGACGCGCGGGATCACGGGCTGGTGTCTCGACGGGGACGATGCCCGCACGCACTATGCGCAGCCCGACGCCGGGGACCGCATGCGCCGCTACGACCGCAATCCCGCGGGCGAGGCCTTCTCGCGTGTGGTGTGCCTCGACGGTTTCTGCCTCGCGGCGCCGCGCGCGGTGTGGGCGGCGGCCCCCTTCGACGAGGCGCTGCTGGGCGGGTTCCACGGCTACGACCTCGACTTCACGCTCGCCGCGGTGCGGTGCTTCGACAATCGCGTGT
>Ga0137307_100539_pt1 | contig 48046 bp, 32 predicted proteins | sample NAcewD2O_March_2_FD_97180 | JGI IMG/M metagenome (GOLD analysis project Ga0137307, IMG submission 97180) | Mouse cecal microbial communities from Vienna, Austria - N-Acetylglucosamine amended D2O_March | ecosystem: Host-associated > Mammals > Digestive system > Large intestine > Cecum | place... | reverse complement strand
AATGGATATGATGAGCGAAACCTATGTAGAATGCCTTGTAAAAAAGAAGACAAGCTCCGGGATGATGTTTCTTAGGATGCTTACAATAGCAATGGCAGTTGCTTTTTTGTTTGCAGGCCTTTTCCTTTTTATCCTGCAGGCATTGCTTGTGGGTCTGGCAATGGCTGTTGCGGCTTATTTTGTTTATATGAATACGGATTTGGAATACGAATATCTTTATTTGGATAAAGAGATTACTATCGACAAAGTGATGGCGAAGACAAAGAGGAAGGGCGTAACGAAGTACGAAATCGAAAGCATGGAAATCCTTGCGCCTATCAAATCCTGGCATTTGGATGAATATAAGAACAGGACGGTGAAAACAGTAGATTACAGTTCCGGCGTAGAAGGGCAGCCGGATAAAAGATATGCCATGTATTATGATGGCGGCATAAAGGTTATTTTAGAGCCTAGCGCAGATATGGTGAAGGCAATTAAAAATATTGCGCCGAGAAAAGTATTTACGGATTGACATAGTGATGTAAGTTTGATAAACTTTTTCAAACTTGCATCACTATTCATTTATAAATTGAACGGCTGGAACATAAAAAGTGTTGCTGTTTTTTGGCGGACGGCAACAAAAAAACCACGATAGGAGGACAAAAAGATGGGTCAGATAATTGGCGAAGGGATTACGTTTGATGATGTACTGCTTGTGCCGAGCTATTCCGAAGTAATTCCCAATCAGGTGGATTTGACAACATGGCTGACAAAAAAAATTAAGTTGAATATTCCGATGATGAGCGCTGGGATGGATACGGTTACCGAGCATAGGATGGCGATTGCTATGGCAAGGCAGGGCGGTATCGGTATCATTCATAAAAATATGTCTATTGAAGCGCAGGCAGAGGAAGTGGATAAGGTTAAGCGTTCGGAAAACGGTGTAATTACGGATCCGTTTTCATTAAGCCCGGAACATACGTTAAAAGATGCGGATGCTTTGATGGCCAAGTTCCGCATTTCCGGTGTACCGATTACAGAAGGGCGCAAGCTGGTAGGGATTATCACAAACCGTGACTTGAAGTTTGAAACGGATTTTACAAAAAAAATCAAGGAGTCTATGACTTCCGAAGGCTTAATTACGGCACGGGAAGGGATTACCCTGGAAGAGGCGAAACAGATTCTGGCGAAAGCGAGAAAAGAAAAACTTCCTATTGTTGATGAAGATTATAATCTGGCCGGATTGATTACTATCAAAGATATAGAAAAAACCATTAAATACCCGCTTTCCGCAAAGGACGGACAGGGAAGGCTGCTTTGCGGGGCAGGTATAGGCATTACGGCAAATGTGCTTGACAGGGTAGGCGCCCTTGTGGATGCGAAAGTGGATGTGATTGTGCTTGATTCTGCTCATGGGCATTCCGAGAATGTTCTTCGCTGCCTGCGGATGATTAAGGAAAAGTACCCGGATGTACAGATTATTGCGGGCAATGTGGCGACAGGTGAAGGTACCCGCGCCTTGATAGAAGCAGGGGCGGATGCGGTGAAGGTCGGTATAGGCCCTGGCTCTATCTGCACGACCCGTGTGGTAGCTGGCATCGGTGTACCGCAGATTACGGCGATTATGGATTCATACGCGGTAGCGAAGGAATACGGGATACCGATTATTGCAGACGGCGGCATCAAATATTCCGGCGATATGACGAAAGCGATTGCGGCGGGCGGAAATGTATGCATGATGGGAAGCATGTTTGCAGGCTGCGACGAAAGCCCCGGAACTTATGAATTATATCAGGGCAGGAAATATAAGGTTTACCGCGGCATGGGTTCCATTGCAGCGATGGAAAACGGCAGCAAAGACCGTTATTTCCAGGCAGATGCGAAGAAACTGGTACCGGAAGGGGTAGAAGGGCGTGTAGCTTACAAAGGAACGGTAGAAGATACGGTATTCCAGCTAATGGGCGGGCTCCGCTCCGGCATGGGCTACTGCGGCGCTAAGACAGTTGAGGAATTGAAGCAAAATGGAAGGTTTATGAAGATTTCGGCCGCTTCTTTGAAGGAGAGCCATCCTCATGATATCCATATTACAAAAGAGGCTCCAAACTATAGTGTGGACGAGTAAAATGAAGGTAAAATATTTGACGGGCACGGCAATTTGATTTCCTGTCCATAGGGGTAACGCCCTGGTTCCAGCCCAATGTCATTTAGTTAACGGTACCGGACGCCGTGAGGAACATAAAATGCTCCGTCACCACGCTTTCGCTCGTTAAAAAGCGTAACGGACACTAAACTCGTGGGGAACCTCGTTAAGTGCCGACGCTTTTTAACGGGTTCCTTGAGCATTTTATGTTCCTCACGGCTGAATCAAGGCACTAACTAAATGACATTGTTGATTGGAAGTTATATTTTTTTGTCATCTTCCCTTCCGCATATTCTATGATAAAACATTTTGGGAATACCCCGTATTTTTCAGCATCATCTGTATGGCATGTATAGCAGCGTTTTGCATAGGATAGGAAAAAGTTTCTGGCATAAGAAAAAACGGTGCATTAAACCGTAGGAATAGACTATTCATCCGGTTGATTCCATTTTTGTATCAAATTTTATACAATTAGAACAATATTGACAAATATTGGTAATTAAAGGAATTGCGGTACAAAGGATAGTGGTGATAGGAATGCCAGTTGATTACGTGAAATTGGGGGCAAGAGTAAAGAGGCGAAGGGAAAAGGCAAGGATGTCGCAGGCGGAGCTTGCATCGGCAACGGACTTGTCAACACAACATATTAGCAATATAGAAAATGCGAAAACCAAGGTGAGTTTGGAAAAGGTTGTGGACATAGCAAATGTGCTGGATTGCTCGGTGGATGAACTGCTTTGTGACAGTGTAGTGAAATCAAAAGTAATTTATGTAAATGAGGTCGCAGGATTGATAGAATCCTTTTCGGATGTGGAAATGAGGGCGTTGCCTGAGTTTTTACGAAGTTATAGCCATTTTAGCAAGCTGCTGGAAAATCATATACAACGAAATGATGTGCAATAGCCATTAGGAGGGTCTGATGGCTATTTTGTGTTGGGGAGCGGAACGGTTGAGGCTTGCGTAGATTGGGCAGGCTATTTGGGCCGGAGGGTTATACAGGGGTGTTTTTGCGTGATTTGGCTAGGTTTTTCTTAGACAGAAGCAGGAGGAGGCTGGCAACGTCCATACATTTCCCCGATTTCCCGCTGTGTATAATGCCCGAAAAAGTAAAGGAAAATGATTTCCCGGTTTCTCTCCGGCAGGGATAACAGGGCGGCGGCAAGTCAATGTCATTTAGGTAACGGTACCGGACGCCGTGAGGAACATAAAATGCTCCGTCACCACGCTTTCGCTCGTTAAAAAGCGTAACGGACACTAAACTCGTGGGGAACCTCGTTAAGTGCCGACGCTTTTTAACGGGTTCCTTGGGCATTTTATGTTTCTCACGGCTGAATCAAGGCACTAACTAAATGACATTGGGCGGCAAGTTCCCTGTTGGTGAGGATAACTGTCTGACCGCATATCGTAATGGGGTATTCTTCATAGGGTGCTTCAAAATATTCGCCTGTTGTGCCTAAATGGTAAAACTTTTGTCACGCCATGCGTGATAGCCGTAAATTGTATGGCGGTATTACGATAACTATTGAAGGTATACATGATGTGTTCTCTGTATGCTTCTGCGCAAGGCATAAATGATTCTCCCTTTTTCCCACATAGGGCGTTGCATGATTTACGGTTAATTTTCTAATTCGGAGGATTGCAACAACACTTATATGTTATTGCCCCTTGATTATCTACAAGTGAGGTTGTCAACACCAATGCAGAACTGTGTTTATTATTGGCTGGACTTTCCATTATTTCGTTAGAAAATTTAAAATCCGTTCATTAAAATCTTTGGCTTCTTCATACGCCGCATGTCCAAGTCCATTATAAATAAACAATTCGCTATGACTAATTTTTTCGGCTATTGCAGAAGCCGCAGTTGTTCCAACAATTTTATCGCAATCCCCACCAATCACTAATGTAGGGCATACTATGTTACTTAATTCCACATAAGCATTATGACTGATACAAGAAGCTGCCTGTATGAGAAAACGCTTAAAACTTTTTGGTTTTCCTATTCTTCCAATGAACGGATAAATTCGACGGTACTTTTTTAAGTATCTCTCTGAATATGATTTTTCCGCTGTATCTATCATTAAATCCTTATAATTTTCTTGCTCTGCCATTTCAATCCAGCCACCAACTACTTTTTTAATTATTTCATTAGAGTTTGCGCTTGTTACCGCCAAAATGAGCTTATCGACCAAATCTGGATAATCAATCGCAAGATATTGCGCTATCATACCACCTTGGGATATGCCTAAAACGTCTGCTTTTGAAATACCAAGAGCGGTTATCGCTTCTGCATGGTCTTTTGCCATTTCCCTTGTAGAATATCCCTCTTGCAAATGATTTTTCCGGCTGAAAACATACACGGTAAATTCCTTGGCATATACCCTATACATCATTGAAAAAGCAAAAGCCAGTCCTTTTACCGTAGCCAGTCCATCTCCCAAACCGGGCAGCATAATAAGATTTTTATTTCCATTTCCAAAAGATACATAATCCATTTCAGAATTTCCGGCACAGACACTTCCATTATGGGCATTATAAAACATAGCAACCTCCTTTATTCCCGCGAGCAAGACTGCCGCGAGGGTCAAATATCCCGCTGCTCTGCAGTGCTGCAAGTTTGATACCCCGTTGCCTGCAGCGGGGTCTTTGATTTTACGATTCCCACTTTTAGAACTTCTATATACTCTGATAACTCTTTTATATATTCTTTTTCTATAATTTCAAAACTCGAATAGGCTTGTTTCTGTATTTTTGTCAAAAAGTCATCATTGAAACCTTTGAGAAACCACTTTACCATATCAAGCGTTTTTTTCCTGTTCCACCGAAATTGAGTTGTATCAATGTCCTGTAAAAACCAATAATATATCTCCTGTTCTCTATTGCCATATTTTAATATGGTTTTCTTATAAATATCGGTGTCATTTTTGGTGAACGCCTTGACAATCATTTTGGATTTTTCGGGGTACAAAATATACCACGAAAACTCCAAAACAGAATACTCTACTATCCGTTGAAATAAATCGGTGGAAAGGGTATTGATTTTTTCTTCTAAGCTGGAAATAAGTTCCGCTGCGATTTTGTCAAGGACATAAAAATAAAAATCCTCCTTTGTTGGAAAATATTTGAATAAACTTCCTTTACTGATACCAGCTTTTTTAACAATTTGATTTGTAGAACTGTTTTCATAACCATACTCGGCAAATTCGGAAACTCCTGCCATAAAAATTTTATGTTGTTTTTCAGAATCCAGTCCCAAAAATAAAGGTGTTGGCACTATAATCTCCCTTCTTTAATGACCACCTGGTTACTTTGTATGTTTAATTTTAGTGACCGCATGGTCACCAAAATTATCGTACCCGGTTTTAGCCTATTTGTCAATTAAATTTCAATATTCCTTTCAGTGCTTCATGGTAAGTTTATCTTTTGGTCTTTGGTTTCTTTGGTTCGGAATAGTGTGGTGCTGGCGGTCTATCTCTTGTTTTGGGTTGCTTGCTTCTTTAACGTACATGAGCATTTTACCCTGGTGGGTCGAATCTTCTGTTGAGAAAAATTTATTGCAAAATAGAGCAAAAGCTCCCCTGTATAACCCTCCGGGCCAAACAGCCTGCCCGGTCTACGTAACAATCTATAAATACAATTGTTTTTTGTTTTGCTGTGTGTATTAACTTTCGTATATCGCAGCGATATCGTGTATTCTGCGTTTTATTTCCGTGCGGATATGTAATGGTTCCAAACACTCGCATTTATCTCCAAAGCTTAAAAGGATACCGTAATAGTATTCGTTTTCTATGAAAGGGAAATGGACAATGTAATGTTCCTTCCCATCTGGCGAAAAATCTTCGTAAGTACAATAATCAAGCACTCTGTCCATCACGGATTGATGGATGCGGATTTTAATCCTTGTTTGTATATCTGCCCAGATATTATCAAAATCCAACTGCGGTTTTTGATAATCCCTGGGTGTGAAAATTTCTTCTTTCATTTGGAGGTTTGACATGCGGGATAAGCGGAATAACCGGAAATCATTTCTTTTGTGGCAATACCCTTGTAAGTACCAATGATGGCCTTTTAATACAAGCTGATAGGGCTCTACTGTCCGTGTGGTTTTATTCCCGTGATGGGCGGTATATGCAAAGGCTAATAGTGTGTTTTCCTGCAAAGCCAACTGGATAACCTCTAAATATGGCTGTATATTGCGGTTGCCTATCCACGGGCTTAAATCAATGCATATCTGATTGGCTTTTAATTCAATTTCTTTTTTCCTGTCGGCAGGGATAAAGCTCTTGACTTTTGCAAGAGCATGTACTAGTTCCTCGCCCCGTATCATGCCCGAAAGGCTGGAAAGCCCCATCAAAAGAGCAGAAAGGTCATCCGCCGAAAAAACCTTTTTGTCCATCTTGTATTCCTGCATGATTTCAAAGCCGCCGCCTACCCCCGATGTGGAGCGGACGGGAATCCCCGCCATGTTGATCGCATCTATATCGCGGTAGATTGTGCGGGGCGAAACTTCAAACATATCTGCTAATTCCTGTGCGCCTATCCGCTTTTCATCGAGAAGTATCATTATAATGCTAACCAGCCTGTCTACTTTCATCAGCCAACCGCCTTTCAATTTGGATTATTGCCATACTGTTGTCAACAATTGCATGGTACAATAAAATTGAAAATATATCAATAAGACGATAAATCAATAAAACAAGGAAGACGGAGGTAATTATATGTTTACAATCTATGTTTATGTTCTTGATACATTGGCTGACTGGGAGTTGGGGCACGTTACTTCGGAGCTTCATTCCGGCCGGTTTTTCAAAAAGGATGCAGGGCGTGTATCGCTTAAAACGGTTAGCCTTACAAAGGAACCAATCCATACAATGGGGGGTCTGACAATCATGCCCGACTGTTTAGTGGAGGATATTGCCGTGAGTGAAACAAGCGTTTTGCTTTTACCGGGCGCAGATACATGGAATGATTCAAAGCATAGGGCTATCCTCGAAAAAGCGGGCGAGTTTCTCTCTTTGGGGGCGACGGTGTGTGCAATTTGTGGAGCAACCGCTGCCCTTGCCGGTTTTGGGCTGTTGGATAACCGTCCGCATACCAGCAATGGGCCGGGGTTCCTTGAAATGGTTTCCCCTGGCTATAAAGGGCAAAACTTTTACATAGATAAGCCGTCGGTAGCGGATAACAACCTGATTACTGCAAGCTCCACGGGAGCTTTATTATGGGCGAAACAAATTATTGAGCGTTTAGGTGTTTTTGAAACAAATACGCTGGAAGCATGGTACAACTATTTCAGCACCGGCAAGCCTGAACATTTCTTTGCACTTATGCAAACTATTTGACAGAAAGAAAAAACAATGTTTTGTTGTTAAAACTCAATATAGCTAACCGAGCGGTGGTTTTGAAATAAGAATCAAAGCCGCCGTTTTTTACATTATAGCAATTTTTACCATCATAGGATTCGGGTGTCAAAAGGCCTGTCCGGCAGTGCCACTTGGTAGATGGCACGAAAAATCTGTGCGCAAAACTTGTTTTGCTTTTCTATTGTACGGAGCATTCCGATGATCCTCTTAAGACAAAAATCGTGTTCAGCATTGGCTTCCACGATTTTAGAGTCTCCTCTCCATCGTACAAAAATCACTTGCACAATATTCTTTCGTGCCATCTGCCAAGTGGCACTGCCGGACAGGCCTTTTGATACCCGAATCCTAATAGGAAAATATGCTACAGCGCCGCTATAAACAGAATAAAAAATAAACCTTTATTATTTGGATTTTTTATGATAGTATAAATATTAATGAATTAACATCAATTGCTATATTTTTATGTTTGAGGAGGTAATTCCGCGGCAGCCAGATGGGCGGAAGGCGGCGGGCAAGTTTTATGAGTGAGATTTTGAATACAGAAAATGAACGGCAACAAGAAGGGGAAAAAGAAACGGTTTCCAGAAACTTTATAGAGCAGATGATTGACAAGGATTTGGCAGAGGGCGTCTATGACAGGGTTCATACCAGGTTTCCTCCGGAGCCGAATGGTTATCTGCATATCGGTCATGCGAAAAGCATATTGCTGAATTATGGGTTGGCGCAGCAGTATAACGGACAATTTAATATGCGTTTCGACGATACGAACCCGACCAAAGAGAAGACGGAATTTGTGGAGTCCATTAAAGAAGATATTGCGTGGCTTGGGGCAGACTGGGAAGATAGGCTGTTTTTTGCTTCCGATTATTTTGAACAGATGTATGAAGGGGCTGTGAAGCTGATTCGGAAGGGGAAAGCTTATGTGTCCGATTTGACGGCTGAACAGATGAGGGAGTATAGAGGTACATTGACGGAGCCGGGGAAGGATGACCCGAACCGTGACAGAAGCGTGGAAGAAAACCTGAAACTGTTTGAAGAAATGAAAAACGGTGTTTATCAGGACGGGGAAAAAGTGCTTCGGGCTAAGATTGATATGAAGTCGCCGAATATTAATATGCGTGACCCGATTATCTACCGTGTAGCCCATATGGCGCATCATAATACGGGGGATACATGGTGTATTTATCCGATGTATGATTTTGCCCATCCGATTGAAGATGCTATCGAGGGGATTACCCATTCGATTTGTACGCTGGAGTTTGAAGACCATAGGCCGCTTTATGACTGGGTAGTAAGGGAATTGGAATATCCGAATCCGCCAAGGCAGATTGAATTTGCAAAGATGTATCTGACCAATGTGGTGACGGGGAAGAGATATATTAAGAAATTAGTGGAAGACGGCATTGTGGACGGATGGGATGACCCAAGGCTCGTATCTATAGCAGCTTTGAGGAGGAGAGGCTTTACACCGGAGTCCATTAAGATGTTTGTGGATTTATGCGGGGTATCGAAAAGCAATTCTTCCGTGGACTATGCGATGCTGGAATATTGCATCAGGGAAGACCTGAAGTTGAAAAAACCCAGAATGATGGCGGCTCTTGACCCGGTGAAGCTGGTAATTGATAATTACCCGGAGGGGCAGACGGAAATGCTGACCGTGGCAAACAATTTGGAAAACGAAGCTATGGGAACACGGGAAGTGCCATTTGGAAGGGAATTATATATTGACCGGGAGGACTTTATGGAGGAACCTCCGAAAAAGTATTTCCGGTTATATCCGGGCAATGAGGTAAGGTTAATGAATGCTTACTTCGTAAAATGCACCGGTTGCGTAAAGGATGAGAAAGGAAAGGTGATTGAAGTACACTGTACTTATGACCCGGAAACGAAATGTGGTACAGGGTTTACAGGAAGAAAAGTAAAAGGTACAATACACTGGGTGCCTGCTGCGCAGGCGGTAAAGGCAGAAGTCCGGCTGTATGAAAATATTATCGACGAAGAAAAGGGCGTATATAATGAGGATGGTTCGTTGAATTTAAATCCTAACTCATTGACAATACAAAAGGATTGCTATTTGGAGCCGGCGCTTGCAGATGCGAAGGCATTTGACAGTTTCCAGTTTGTACGTCAAGGGTATTTCTGTGTGGACTGTAAGGATTCAAAGCCGGAGGCGCTTGTCTTTAACCGGATTGTGTCGCTGAAAAGTTCTTATGTGCTGCCTAAAAATTAAGTTGTTGCAATATGTGAATGTGATTTTGGAGGTTTAAAATATGGCTGGATTGTTATCTGGGTTGAGCCGGCTTGGGCTTGGCTCATTGGAAAATATGGACTTATACGAGAAGCCCAAAAAGGAAGATGAAAAGGAAAAAGAGAAGGCGGCGGAGGCAAAGGCGGCACTTCCTACTTTCCATGAGCAGGATTTCTTGTTCAATAAGTCGCATAACTGCCCTGTCTGCGACAAGGAATTTAAAGTGAAAACGGTAAAAGTAGGACGGGTAAGGCTTGCCGGCAGCGATATGGATTTGCGCCCTAAATATGAGTATATGGATACGCTGAAATATGACGTAATTGTCTGCCCGCGCTGCGGTTATGCTGCATTGAGCCGTTATTTCAAGTTTTTGACGACGCCTCAGGCGAAATTGATAAAGGAAAAAATCTCGGCTAATTTTAAACCAAGGGACGATGATAAAAAGGAAATTTTTACGTATGAGGAAGCATTGGATCGTTATAAGCTGGCGCTTGCCAATGCTATTGTGAAGATGGCAAAACCGAGCGAAAAGGCATATATTTGCTTAAAGACGGCATGGCTTTTAAGGGGCAAAGGGGAGAACCTGGATAAAGCAGATCCGGAATATGCGAAAAAGAAGAAAAAAGTGGATGATGAAGAGAAAGAATTTTTGAAAAGCGCTTTAGATGGCTTCCTTACGGCAAGGCAGTCGGAATCTTTCCCGATGTGCGGTATGGATGAATCCACAGTAGACTATTTGATTGCCGTTACGGCAGCAAAATTTGAGCAGTATGATTTGGCCACAAAAATGATTGGCAGCGTACTGACATCCAATGGGGCGAATACGAGGATGAAAGACAGGGCCCGTATGTTCCGGGATCAAATTATGAAGCAGATTAAAATGAAGAATGCGGCTGGAAATGAAGCAAAAGGATGAATGGTTTAACAATTGCGTTGCATTATGGCGGCGGAAAGCATTTATATGAGCAGATATATTTGCATATAAAGAAAGAAATAAGGGAAGGGAAGCTTCTTCAAGGGGAGAGGCTTCCCTCCACGCGTTCTCTGGCGGAATTTTTACAAGTTTCGAGAAGCACGGTGGAGCTGGCTTACGGGCAGCTTGTGTCGGAGGGATATATTGAGGCAAAGCCTTACAGGGGATATTTTGTCTGTCCGGCGGAGGAGCTTTTTGATTTGGAAAAAACAGAGGATATGACGGAGAAGTGGGAAAAGGAAAAAACAGGGGATATGGCGGAGGAGTGGGAAGCGGAAAAAACAGGAAATATGGCGGAGGGGTGGGAAGCGGAGAAAACAGGGGATATGACAGAAGAGTGGGAAAAGGAAAAGGCGGGGAAAGAGAATATGGCGGGGTATGCCTATGATTTTTCCCCTAATACCATAGACATGTCGGCTTTTCCATACGATACATGGAAGAAAATAACGAAAAATATTTTGGTAGGAGCCAACAGTAACATTTTTGTTTCCGGTTCGCCGAAAGGGGATTATATATTACGGGAGACGATTGCCCATTACCTTCATACATCCAGAGGGGTGAACTGCAGGCCGGAGCAGATTATTATAGGGGCTGGGAACGATTACCTGTTGATGCTGCTGGAAAAGATATTGGGAAGACATGTGAAAATTGCTATAGAGAACCCTACTTACCGGCGGGCATACCGGATTTTCGACTCCTTTGCGTACCGTATCAGCCCTGTCGCTATGGACAGGAAGGGAATGAGCGCGGAAGGGCTGCGGGAAAGCGAAGCGGATGTGGCATATGTTATGCCTTCCCACCAATATCCTACAGGAATCGTCATGCCGATAGGACGGAGGATGGAACTTCTAAAGTGGGCAGGGGAAAAGGAAGGGCGTTATCTGATTGAGGATGACTATGACAGCGAGTTCCGGTTTAAAGGAAAGCCGGTGCCTTCCCTGCAGGCTTCCGACAGGGCGGGGAAAGTGATTTATATTGGAACTTTTTCCAAATCCATTGCCCCGGCTATCCGTATCGGCTATATGGTGCTGCCACTTCCGCTTTTGCAGGTTTATGAAGAGAAATGTTCTTTTTACTCCACTACGGTATCCCGGATAGACCAGAGGATTTTGAATGAGTTTATTGGGAACGGGCATTTTGAAAGGCATTTGAACCGGATGAGGAAGATTTACAGAGAGAAGCATGACCTCCTTTTGTCCGGACTGAAAACAATGGGGGATAGTTTTGCAATTTCAGGCGAAAACGCCGGGCTCCACATCCTTTTACAGGACAAACTAGGTAGGAGCGAGAAACAATTGACAAAGGCGGCTGCCGCTGTTGGCGTCAGAGTATATGGGCTTTCCGAATTTTGTGTGGGCGAAATAGCGCCCCAATGGAATAGGGAAACAGTGATTTTAGGCTATGCGTCTCTAAGCAGGGAACAAATAGTTGAAGGGTTAAGAAGGCTTGAGGAAGCCTGGAGGGAGAGATAGAAAGGCAGGGAATCCTGGTTATAGGATTCGGGTGTCAAAAGTCTGCCCGGCAACGTTGTCTGGCAGGTCTTTTGGCACCCGAATCGCTATAGGAAAGTTATTAGATTAGATGGAATCGGCAGAATTATCCTCATCGTCATCGTCAAAAAATTCTTCTACTTTTGCTTCTGCAGTTTCTGCTACATCTTTTGCGGCTGCTTTTGCAGCATCCACAGCGTCCTTTGCCGTTTCTTTTGCAACGTCTGCTGCGTCTTTTGCAGCATCTGCCACGTCCTTTGCGGCATCTTTTGCAGCGTTTTCTGCTTTTTCCAAATCCAGCGCTACATAATTACGTGCGCTGTCGTCTTCCGCAGCGTCGTCCTCCGGGTCATTGTCAAAATTGTCAAAATCGTCGTCGTCATCAAAATCATCGGAACAAGAAGAGTTCTTGTTCTGCAGATAATAATAAGCCCCTGCTACTGCCGCACCTGCGAATGCGGTGAACATCAAAAATTTGCCGAACTTTTTAGCCATACATGTACTCCTTTCAATTTCACGGTTATAGGAATATATTAATACTATTTTCTCAAATTGAAAAGAGATTATGTATAAAAATCCATATTTATTTTTAGAATTGTTTATTGTGCGCAAAGAAGAAATATGTTATATTAAAATCGACTCATAAAGTCAATAAAGGATAGATACTTATAGATAAGAGCGGGGAAAGTACATGAATGAGAAATTTTTTGATTTAAAAAAAGAAAAACAAGACAGGATGATCAATGCGTCCTTGAAAATATTTGCCTTAAACGGCTATCGCCATGCCAGTACGGATGATATTGTGGCAGAAGCCGGAATAAGCAAAGGGCTATTGTTCCATTATTTTGTCAACAAGTTAGGGTTGTATACTTTCCTGTACGATTACAGCGTCCGTTTTATGCTGTTAGAATTATCAGGCTGCGCAGGCGGGGAAAAGGAAGACTTTTTTGAGCTTATCAGAAAAAGGGAAAATGCCAAAATGCAGGTGTTAAAAAATTATCCGTATATGCAGCTTTTTCTGGACAGCATCCGTTATGAAAATGTGAAAGAGGCATTATATGCTACAGAGGAGAAGCGGAACGCCATTGCCGAGGCAGAGACGGAGTTAATGAAGCGGGCGGATATGGATCAATTTAAGCCGGAAGTGGATATTGGGAAATTGAATTTGGTCATTGAATATACTTTAAGGGGGTTGATGGAAGAGCGGTTTTTAGAAAACTCTTTCCACCCGGATATGCTGAATGAAGAGGTACGTGCATATCTTGCTATGCTGAAAAAATTAACCTACCGTTAACGTATGAACAATGCAGGCGCAAAAAAGTTTGCCCGGCAATACCGTTTGACAGAAGGTATAAAAAAGATACGCATTCTATTGCGCAATTCAATATCAAAACAATAGCATAAAGGCGCATGGAACAGTAAATGGAAACCTAAACCATGCGTCTTTTTTTGCGCCCAAAAGGGGGAACATAAGCCATAATATGCAAGCCACTGCCACAGGGCAGATAATGATGAACAATGCTTTTGGGTAATTTTTATATTATATTTTATTTCATTTTATAAGGATCGTCGGCAGGATAGCCGCCGGCCAGTTTCTGCATTCCACGCTGTACGGCATCTTTGGAGTTTTTCCAATCCGCCTCGTGGTTCCTATAGTCGAATTTTTCCACCAGCCATGCCACGTCATCGGAAAGCCGCTGCATGTTTTCCTCCATTAGTGCAAAAATCATCGGGAAAAATTCTGCTTTCTCTTTATCGTTCAACTTTGCTTCCGCTGCCGTGCATAAATCCCCAAAATGCGGCAGGCAGAACCCCTTCCCTTCCCGTACTTTGCTACGGAATGCCTCGTCTTTTTTATACATCACGAAAAATGTATCGAGATAACGTTCATAAGTATCCGAAAAACGTTTGCAGATATAACAGGACTTTTCCTGTTCCTTCACCCAAAGGCCAATAGGGTTTTCCGCCCCGGCATTTTTTTTCAATTTCCCCATAAAAGGCGTTTTCTGTGGGGTAAATGATTGGAAACGGGCTTTCATTGCCTGATTCATATGAAGAAAGTGGGTTTTTAAAATCCAGCCGTTCCCCAAAGTATTGCCGTAATCAAACATTTTTTTAAAATGAACCCGGCAAAATCCAGCCTTATCAGTAGCTTCGCGTACATCGCTTTCCATATAAGAAGAACCGGAGCCTAAAACAAAATCCAGCAAATCCTGCTCCACATTCCTTTCAATAAAGCAAAAAGGGCATTCATCGTTGGCATTTATGGCATCGTTTAAAGGGATTGTATATAATTGCTCTTTCATAGGACAACCTCCGTGCTTTTCTTCTTATTATACATGATTTGAGGTGTGCGGCAACTAAAAATCCACGTCCGCTGCGAAGAGTGCGCCTTCGGCTATTTTCTGTTCGTCGCCTTTTAGCTCGTCCATGTATTGTATATAATCGCATACATAAATATGGACGGTATCCGTTTTCCTGCCATAAACGGAATACTCTTCGGCATTCACTCCCTGGGAATCCAGCTGTTTGCCTTCGGCATCGCAGATGACTACAACGTAATCATAATTTTTGGCCCCTTCCGGGAGTATGAGTTCGGCTTTGATTTCAAAGTCCGTTTTTTCCACGGATGAAATCCCTATGCCGCTGCTGTTCGTTTTATTTACTGTGACGACCTGCTTCCCCTCTTCGTTCATATTGACATCAATGGCAAAGTTCCATGTGCCTTCATAATGTTTTTCCAGTGCTTCTTGTATTGTGATTTCGTCGCCGTCTGCGTCGGATGCCTGTACTTCTTCGTATTCCAATAATTCGGCATAAATATCGGAGATTTCCAGATAGTAAGTGAATTGTTTTGGAAGCTTCTCCACTTTGTCTACCCAGATAATATCATCATCGGTTTGTGCTTCTTCCAGGTTTACAGCATGGCCGCTGCTCATCAAGTCCTCATCCAGGGAAACTCTTATGATACCTGTAAAAGTGCGGCTGTCGATAAATTCGCCTTCAATAAAATAAGGGCTTAGTTTTCCCGTTTCGGGCATCCGGTCTTTCTTTTCCAGCCCTGGCACATCATAATAGGAAATGGTTTTCAGGTACATAGAATCATAATCCGGGATGTAGCCGTCCATATTTTTTGTCTTGATAAAATCTGCCGGAAAGTCTTCCTCATTTTCAATACAAAGCGCCAGATACAGCGCCTGCGGCGAGCAGTTTGCTTCCGAAACGGTAATGGTCAGCCCGTTTGAAGTCTGTACATATCCGCTGTTTTGGGTTTCTCCGGCCTGCTTTTGGGCGCTGCCTTTTGGCGATTGCTCCATATTTGCCTCCTGTGCCGTTGTGTGATCCTCGACATAAACTTCAGCGTTATCGTCAAAATCCCCCTTATAGCTTACTTTTTCCTGTACTCTTGAAAAAATATGCCCAATCAAAGGTAGTTTGGCGGCCAGGGAGGGGTTGGAGACGAGAAAAACCCCTGCACATATAAAAATAAGAGCCGCTGCGGCAATTAGGCTGTAGCGCAGCATATTTTTCTTTTTCTTCAGGTATTTTTGCTGCCGGATGCCTTCCTGAATGCCGGCTTTTACGGCGCTGTCCAATTCTTTTGGGATTGGGATTGCATCAAATCTATCATTTTGCATAATATTTTTCCTCCTTATTCTCACCGCTGCCGTTTTCTAACAATTTCCGTAAATGCTTTTTAGCCCGATAGAGGCAAACCTTTACGTTACCTTCCGACATTTCCATAATCTGGGCGATATCTTTAATCTTCAATTCCTGGAAATAGAAAAGTATGACAGCCGTTTTATATTCATCTTTCAAAGAATCGATGGCATCATAAAGGTCTATCTTTTCCTCAATCAAATAATTTTCGACCTTTTGCTCCTTGTACTCATCCAAAGAAACCGTCTGTGCCTTTTTCTTATCCTGCCAAATACAGTTAAGCAGAATCCGCGTAATCCAGGTTTTAAAATATTTGGCTTCCCTTAGTTTCCCTATGCCAAGCAACCCTCTCGTTACGCATTCCTGTACGGCATCCAAGGAATCCGCTTCATTTTTTACATACAAAAAAGCTGTTTTATATAAGTAAACCTGATACTCTGCAACCAATTCGCCATAAGCAGATTTACTACCCTTGATGGCTTTTTTCACAAGCCGGATGGTATCATCTTTCATTTAAGTTTCTTCCTTTCGTAATCTCTTCCCGGTGCGCGCGCTTATCATCTTTGCCGGTTTTATCATATATTTTATTATATATACGTTAGACAATCCAAACAAAGAAAAGGTTACACCGAAATCCAAATATATTCCCATCCCCCTCTTGAACGGAATATATATTTTGTTATATAATAAAAAGACTTATGTTCAACTACATATAAAAAGGGAATGCAAAAATATGGAAATGAAGAAGCCAATCAGACAAAAAATTATTTTTTGCGTCATGTCAGTATCGGTGCTGCTTGGGATATTGTTAATGGCAGCGATGATTATCAGTAACCTGATTACAACGAGGACGCTTCTCCTGGACAATATGCAGATGCTGGCAAAGGTATCTTCCCAAAATATCAGCTCGAACCTGCATCTTTTAACGGACAGGATGGCGGGCCTGTTGCTGGAAGAGGTTTTGGTAGATGATACTGCGGACAGCAGGGTGAAACAGGAGGTTTTGGATGAACGGGAGAGCCGTATAGAATTTGTCTGGCTTGCCGCGTATGATATGGAAGGGCGGAAGCTGTACGGAGATGAAGAGGCGCCTGTTTCCATCGGAGGAAGGGAATATTACGATAAGATTTCGGAAACGCACAACATGGTTATAGGTGAACCGGTTTATGAAAGCGGCATCTGGCAGATTGCCGTTGCGGCTCCATTGAAAAAAGGGGAAGAGGACTATGCCTATTTGATTGGCAGCTATAAATATGATTTGTTGAATGACGTTCTTGGCAATATCAATATAGGCGCTAATGGCGGGGCATATATTATTAATGAAAAAGGCGATATTATTGCGGACAGGGATGTAGAGAATATGTCGGTCCGGAATAATATTTATGAATTATACAGCTCTAAGAAAAATAATAAGTTCCTGGATGCGATGACAAATTTCCAGACAGGCGCTGCCGGGATGAGGATGCATGGCATTTATCATTACGCTGCCTATTCCCCGGTGGCAGGAACGAACTGGACGTTGGTGGTGGATGCGCCGAACAGCGATTTTATGGGGGCTGTGGTGGTGACCGGCATTGTCAGCGTAGCGCTGGGGATTTTATTGATGGTAGGGGCTGTGGTATATAGCAGCCAGGTAAGCGGCCGGATTTCGGATTCCCTTTCTTTGGCGACAGAGCGGTTGAGCGCTTTGGCGGAGGGGAACCTAAAGGATGAAGTGATGATTGCCCGGACAGGTGATGAAGCGCAGGTGATGACGGAGGCGTTGGCAAAAACGATAGAAAATGTGGATACTTATATAGAAGATTTGGGGCGGTCTTTGGATAGCCTGTCAGAAGGGGATTATTCCCAGGAAGTGCCGGACAATTTCACCGGAGATTTCCGGGCAATCAGGGAGGCTCTTTGCCGGATTACGGACTCCCTGAACGAGACAATGCACCGGATACATGCTTCTTCTAAGGCGGTAAGGAATAATTCTTCTGAGGTATCCGGATACGCAGAGCGTCTTTATGGCGGCGCTATGGAGCAGGAAAAGGCGTTGGAGCGGTTAAACAGCAGTATTCAGGTGATTGTAGACCGGATAGGGGAAATTGATGAGAGCGCCACTAAGGTGAAACAATTTGCCATCGGGGCGGAAGAAAAGGCGAATCAGGGGAAAAGCCAGATGGATACCATGCTGGAAGCGATGAACGATATTTATGCCGATATGCAGGAGATTATTAATATCAGCCATATGATTGAAGAGATTTCCGACCAAACGAGCCTGCTGTCATTAAATGCTTCCATCGAGGCGGCAAGGGCAGGGGAATCGGGAAGAGGTTTTGGTATCGTAGCCCAGCAGATAGGTATTTTGGCAGACCAGACGGCTTCAGCGTTACAGAGGACCGTGGAGATTATCGGGCAGACCAGCCTTTCCATCGATAAGGGGATGAAGGCGGCGGAAACGACGGCGGGTTCTTTTATGGAAATCCATGAGGTGACGAAAATATTTACGGATATCTCGAAAGAGATAGAGCAGATAGCTAATGAGCAGCAGGCGGCAGTTGCCAAAGTATCGGAAGAGGTGGAAAGGGTAGAAGAAGTGGCAAATGTGAATCAGGACCTATCCAGAATGACGGACGAAACGGCGGCGAAGTCGTTAAAAGAAGCAGGGGAATTGGCGGAAGTGGTAGAAGCCGTGAAACTGCGTGAGAAAATATAGAAGAAAAAAGGAGAGTGCAGCAGATGAAAAGGGTAGTTTTTGTGGTGTTGATGGTATGTTTTTTGGGGGTATTGCCAGGATGCGGCTCACAAAACAAGATGGAGAACGGGTATTATACGGCGGAAATGTCGGATTTTTCCCACGGATGGAAAGAATATGTATGTATTTATGTGAAAAATGATAAGATTGTTTCGGCAGAATTTAATGCCAAAGACCCCAGCGGCTTTATTAAGGCATGGGATAATGAGTATATGCGGAATATGCAGTCGGTAACGGGAAATTATCCGAATAAGTATACAAGAGAGTATGTGCAGCAGTTGATTGCCGGGCAGAAAGATACGGAAGTGGATACATTGTCCGGGGCTACCCATTCCGGCGGGAACTTTGCTAAATTGATTGACGCGGCGATTGGGCAGGCGCAGAAAGGGGATTTTTCGGCGGCGATAGTTCCGGCCGGAGCGGAATAGCAAAGGATGGTTATTTAGATGGGAAAATTTTTGGTTGCTGGTGTGGTACAGCGGGAAACAATCGTAAAAGTAGATAACATTCCGATAGGGTATATGGGTATTACGGAAAGGCCAAATACGATTTTTACAAGTACGGGCGGCGATGCGTATAATGAGTCATTGGCATTGAAATGGCTGGGCAATTCGGTGGATTTGATGTCGATGGTAGGGGAAGGGGAAAGCATGGACCTTGTCAACCCGCCGGGGTGTGAGGTGGAGCTGGTAACCGATTATGTGCTTCCAAGGCTGGCGGATACACCGATAGCGGTCCTGTTTTATGATGAAAACAGAAAACAGCAGATATTTGAGGACATTAAAAATCTTGGCGATGTTCCCTATGATTTGGCTTTGTTCCGGGAACGGGCAAAACGGGCCGAAATGCTGGTGGTATCCGATGCCAATTTCTGTAGGCCGTTGATTGGGATTGGCAAGGAGCTGCGCAAGCCGATTGCCGTGAATATCAGGGAATATACGGAAGAAAAAGCCTATTTTAACGAGGACTTTTTAAAAGGGGGAGATATCCTTTATATCAGCGATGACCGGCTGGTTGGAGACCCCTATGAGTTTGTCAAGCTATTGGCGGCAAAGTACCGTCCTCAGATTATTATTCTCGGGCAGGGGGCTGCCGGGCTCATTTTATATGATAAAAATAAGAACATCATTGCCCATTACAATACGGTAAAGACCCACAAGACAGTCAATACGGTAGGGGCCGGGAACGCTTTGTTTTCCTGCTTCCTTCATTTTTATAATAAGACCAAAGATTCGGTGTTTGCGGTAAAAAATGCGATGTTGTTTGCATCCTATAAGATAGGGTTTATGGGAACCTCCAGCGGATTTATGACGGAGGAAGAGATTTCGCTTTGGCGGAATTTAATTTGGAGGGATGGAAGATAGAGGATTGACGAGACTTCCCTGTTTATAATAATATAGTACAGGGTATCATGAAGATGAAAAATGTTAACCCCTGAGTTTGTGTCTGCGCGGCATCCGCAAACTTGAAATGTACAACAAAGCTGCGCAGAAATGGGGTGAAGAATGAGTAGTAAAAATCAAAAAACGGTAATCGGCGAAGAGGGCATTTTTGATGCCAGACAGTTAGGGGTGCCCAAAATGCTGATTTTAGGGATACAGCATATGTTCGCGATGTTCGGCGCTACGGTATTGGTTCCTGCATTGACCGGGCTAAGTGTATCCACGACGTTGCTGTTTGCAGGGCTTGGAACATTTCTGTTCCATTTTCTTGCGAAAGGAAGGGTTCCCGCATTTTTAGGTTCGTCTTTCGCATTCCTGGCAGGGTATTGGGCGATTGCGCCGAATGGGGAGGCTGGGCTGCTCCCGTATGCATGTTTTGGTGTGGCATGTTCCGGCGTGTTGTATCTGATTCTGGCAGCATTTATTAAAGCCTTTGGAACGGGCAGGGTAATGAAGTATTTCCCGCCCATTGTGACAGGACCGATTATTATAGCAATTGGTTTGAACCTTTCCCAGTCGGCCATTAACAACTGTGAAGCGAACTGGTGGATTGCCCTGGTGGCCATTGCTATTGTGGTGGTATGTAATATTTGGGGGAAAGGCATGATAAAGATTGTGCCGATTATCCTTGGGGTGGTAGGCTCTTATCTGGTGGCGGCAGTAACCGGCAATGTGGATTTTACTCCGGTGAAAGAAGCGGCATGGATTGGCCTTCCTTTTTCTTGGGATAGGACAGTGTTTGCGATACTTAAGGAACCGGATGTATCCCTTCTTGTCACTTCCGTGATTACGATTATGCCGATTGCCCTTGCGACGATGGTGGAACATATCGGGGATATGTCTGCAATTTCTTCCACCGTTGGAAGGAATTATATCAAGGATCCGGGGCTGCATAGGACGCTTTGCGGGGATGGGATTGCAACGATGATTGCCTCCTTGTTCGGGGCACCCGCAAATACTACCTATGGGGAAAACACAGGGGTGCTTTCCTTAACGAAGGTATACGACCCAAGAGTTATCCGCATTGCGGCAGGGTTTGCGGTGCTGTTTTCCTTTTCGCCGAAGGTGGCGGCAGTGATTTCCGTTATGCCGACGGCTACTTTAGGAGGCGTCTCCCTTGTGCTTTATGGTATGATTTCAGCAGTAGGGGTACGTAACGTAGTAGAAAATCAGGTGGATTTTTCCAAGAGCAGGAATGTAATTATCGCAGCACTGATACTTGTCCTTTCGATAGGGATTAATTTCAGCAACAATGCGGCAGTCGTATTTCAGCTTGGAAGCGTTGCTATCAGTCTTTCCGGGCTTGCAGTAGGCGCGCTTACAGGTATTTTGCTGAATGCAGTCCTTCCGGGGAAAGACTATACATTTGATGAGGACACGCCTTCGGACACTTGTGTGGATATGAGTGGAACAAGGAAGACGACAAAGAGGTAGGTTTATTCCCGCGAGCAAGACTGCCGCGAGGGTCAAATACCCCGCTGCTCTGCAGCGCTGCAAGTTTGATACCCCGTTGCTTGCAGCGGGGTATTTGATTTATAGGTTAAGGTTAAACAGTAATAGGGCTTCCGGCATATAATATGTCCGGAGGCTTTTGCCTTTTATGGAAAATGCGGGGAAAAGGAAGGAGAATAGGCATGAAAGTAGCGGATATGCATTGCGACACCATATCGGAGTTGTATAAGAAGAGGAAACAAGGAAGCAAAGAAGGGCTTTTGGCAAACGGCGGGCATGTGGATTTGGGGAAACTGAAAGCAGGGGGTTCCTGGGTACAGAATTTTGCCTTGTATGTGAACTTGGGGGAGACGGACAGCCCGTGGGAAGATGTGCTGGGGATGGCTGATTTTTATGAGGAAGAACTAAAAAAGAATGAAGAGGCGGTAGCCCCCGCTTATTGCTATGAGGATATGGAGAAAAACGATAAAGACGGGAAAATATCGGCATTGCTGACGGTAGAAGAAGGGGGCGTTTGCGAAGGTAGTCTTGCCCGCTTGCGGCATTTATATTCCCGCGGTGTGAGGATGATGACGCTTACCTGGAATTACCCGAACGAAATCGGCTATCCGGCAATCCACGCGCAGAAGGATAGGGCGGGAGATATGTTTTTTTACAAAAGGGCGGATAGGGAACATGGATTGACGGAAAGAGGGAAGGAATTTGTGGCGGAAATGGAACGTATGGGAATGATTATTGATGTTTCCCACTTGTCGGATGCGGGGTTTTACGATGTTTTGCGCCTGACAAAGAAGCCTTTTGCTGCGAGCCATTCCAACGCAAGAGCCATTAGCCCGTGGGTAAGGAACTTAACGGATGATATGATTAAAAAATTAGCGGAAAGGGGAGGGGTTATGGGGTTGAATTTCTGCCCTGATTTCCTGGAGGAAGGGCTGCCTGGGGAGAAGAACCCCGGCAGCATTGCGGCCATTGTAAGGCATGCAAAGCATATCATCAATGTAGGAGGAGCAGAGTGCATCGGTTTGGGAAGCGATTTTGATGGAATTGAGGGGCATGGGGAACTGCCGGATTTTTCGTATATGCCGAAATTGTGGGATGCATTGCAAAAAAGTGGGTTTGGCGAAGGGGAGTTAGAGAAAATTTTTTCTAAAAATGTCCTGCGGTTTTATAAGGAGACATTGCCTGGCAAACCCCTTCAAAACCAGATACCAAGATAAGACAAATATTCGCATTCTTATCCATACCGTTTTCCGGTTTTTAAGGGATATAATAAACATAATGATAGAAAAACCGGCAGGCAATGCAGGAATGGAGGATTGGGATGAAATATGGTTATTTTGATAATGGGAAACGTGAGTATGTGATAGACAGGGTGGATATCCCCACATCGTGGACGAATTATTTAGGGGTGGAGGATTTGTGCGCGGTAGTAAACCACACGGCAGGGGGATATTTGTTTTATAAAACGCCGGAATACCATAGGATTACCCGGTTTCGCGGAAACAGTGTGCCGATGGACCGACCGGGGCATTATGTATATGTGAGGGATAACGAAGACGGGGATTATTGGAGCATATCCTGGCAGCCGGTAGGGAAGCCGTTAGACGAAGCGGAATATATTTGCAGGCATGGGCTGTCTTATTCATCCTATGAGTGCAGATACCATAAGATATGGGCGAAACAGACATTGTCCGTGCCGATTGGCGATGCTTTGGAACTGTGGGATGTGGTGATAAAAAACGAGGATACCAAACCAAAGGACTTGAGTTTGTTTTCTTATTGCGAATTTTCGTTCCATCATATCAATATCGACAACCAGAATTTCCAAATGAGTTTATACTGCTCCGGTTCGTCTTATGAAGACGGGGTGATTGCGTATGATTTATTTTATGAGGAATTTGGATATCAATATTTTACGTCCAATGTAGAGCCGGACGGGTTTGACTGCCTGAGAGATAAATTTATCGGCAGTTACCGGACAGAGGATAATCCACAAGCGGTGGAATGCGGCTATTGCGGCGGATCTTATGAACTTGGGAATAATCATTGCGGCGCGCTGCAGAAAAATATACGGCTGATGCCCGGGGAGGAAACAAGAATCCTTTTTCTGTTGGGGGAAGGGAACCGGGAAGAAGGGAAAAAGGCGAGGAAGAAATACAGCGATTGGGCAAACGTAGATAAAGTATACGAGGATTTAAAGGAGTATTGGGATGCAAAGCTGGGGAAACTGCAAATCCGGACACCTAATGAAGGCATGAATACTTTAATTAATATCTGGACGCTTTACCAGTCAGAAATCAATGTGATGTTTTCCCGGTTTGCATCGTTTATCGAAGTGGGCGGCCGGGTCGGCCTGGGATACCGGGATACGGCCCAGGATGCGATGACAATCCCCCATTCCAACCCGGGTAAATGCAGGCAGCGTATCATAGAGCTGCTGCGTGGTCTGGTTTCCGACGGGTATGGGCTGCATTTGTTCCAGCCGGAATGGTTTGAGCCGGACAGGGAGGTAAAACCTTTCCAATCGCCTACCGTAGTGCCCAGGCCGGATAAAGGCAGTATCGTGCATGGATTGGAAGATGCTTGTTCCGACGATGCTTTGTGGCTGGTGGCTGCCATTGTTGAGTACATAAAGGAAACCGGAGAGACGGGATTAGCGGATGAAACGGTGACTTATGCGGATGGAGGAGAGGGCACGGTTTATGAGCATATGATGCGGATTCTGGACTTTTCTGCCAAAATGGTAGGGGCGACGGGAATCTGTAAAGGATTGCGTGCGGATTGGAATGACTGCCTGAATCTGGGCGGCGGGGAAAGCGCTATGGTCTCTTTCCTGCATTATTGGGCATTGAAAAATTTTATAGAATTGGCAAGATATCTGGGCAGGGAAGAAGATGTGGAAAAATATGACAAAGTTGCCGGGCATGTAAAGAAAGTCTGCAACGAAGAACTTTGGGACGGGGGATGGTTCATTAGGGGGATTACAAAGAACGGGAAAAAGATAGGCACGAAGGAGGATAAGGAAGGGAAGGTACATTTGGAGTCCAATGCGTGGGCCGTATTGTCCGGGGCGGCGGAGGAAGAAAAAGGGCGTAAGGCTATGGACAGTGTGGAGGAATACCTCTATACGCCCTGGGGACTTATGCTGAATGCGCCATCTTATACATTGCCCGATGACGATATAGGTTTTGTGACCAGGGTTTATCCGGGGGTGAAAGAGAACGGGGCGGTATTTTCCCATCCGAACCCTTGGGCATGGGCGGCAGAATGCAGGCTGGGCAGAGGGGATAAGGCAATGAAATTTTATAATGCCTTGTGTCCTTACTGGCAGAATGATAAAATAGAGATAAGGGAAGCGGAACCTTATTCTTACTGCCAGTTCATTATGGGAAAGGATCATTCGGCTCATGGCAGGGCAAGGCATCCTTTTATGACAGGCAGCGGCGGATGGGCTTATTTTTCAGCTACAAGGTATATCCTTGGTATGCGCCCGGGGTTTGAAACATTGGAAATCGACCCTTGCGTACCGGCGGATTGGAAAAAATTCTCAATGACAAGGCAGTGGAGAGGCGCTGTTTATGAGATAGAGGTGGTTAATCCGGATGGGGTAATGAAAGGCATAAAAGAGCTGTATCTGGACGGGGAGAAAGTAGAAAGCATTCCTGTTGCGGAAAAAGGAACAGTGCATCACGTAAAAGCGATGATGGGAAAGGAAGGAGATGCAAATGATTAAATTTGGTACGGGGGGCTGGAGAGCTATCATCGGGGATGATTTCACAAAGGCGAATATCCAGTTGTTGGCCAAGGCTCTTTGCAGTAAAATGAAAGCGGAGGGAAAAACGGATAAGGGGATTGTTATCGGTTATGACAGAAGGTTTCTGGCAAAGGAAGCAATGCAGTGGGCCGGGGAAGTGTTTGCGGAAGAAGGGATTACAGCTTATTTGATTAACAAATCATCACCGACTCCGTTGATTATGTTTTATGTAATGAAACACGAATTTCCTTATGGAATGATGGTGACGGCCAGTCATAACCCGGCGATTTATAATGGCATCAAAGTGTTTACGGCCGGAGGCAGGGATGCGGACGAGAGCCAGACGAAAGATATTGAAGAATATATTAAAAAGATGGACGGGGAATCCGTAAAAGGGATGGAATACGAAAAGGCTCTGTCTCTTGGGCTGATTCAGGAAATTTATCCGCTGAACGAGTATCTTGACAATATTATATCGACGGTGAATATGGACGCTATCCGGGCAAAGGGGCTGCGGGTGGTTTTGGATCCTTTGTATGGGGTTAGCGAAACTTCGCTGGCGACGATTCTTCATACCGCAAGGTGTGAGCTGACCGTTATCCATGACAGGCACGATACTTTGTTCGGCGGAAAGCTGCCTGCACCGAATGCGGTGACGTTGCGGCCTTTGCAGAATGCGGTAATTGATTATAAAGCGGATATCGGGATAGCCACGGACGGCGATGCGGACAGGATTGGCGTTATCGACGATACGGGGCGTTTCCTTCATCCCAACGATATCCTTGTGCTGCTTTACTATTATCTGGTGAAGTACAAAGGATGGGAAGGGCCGGTAGTGCGCAATATTGCGACGACTCATATGCTGGACAAAGTAGCGGACAAGTTTGGGCAGAAGTGCTATGAAGTTCCTGTAGGTTTTAAGCATATTTCCGCCAAGATGAATGGAGTAGGGGCGATTATCGGCGGCGAATCTTCGGGTGGCCTTACCGTACGGGGACACATTAACGGGAAAGATGGCATCTATGCGGCTGCGTTGTTGGTGGAAATGATTGCTGCAACGGGAAAGAAACTTTCCGAAATTTACAAAGAGATTGAAGAAGAATGCGGCTCTATTTTCATGGAGGAAAGAGACTATAAATTCAATCAGGAAAAGAAGGATAAGATGCATAAGGTTCTGATGGAAGAGAAAAAGATACCGGAGCTTCCTTTTGAAATAGAGAAAGTTTCTTATCTGGATGGCAGTAAAGTATACTTTAAAAACGGCGGCTGGGTAATCGGAAGGTTTTCCGGAACGGAACCGCTTATCCGTATCTTCTGTGAAATGCCGGATATTGAGATGGCGAAACAGGTTTGCGATAAATATGAAGAGTTTTTAGGGCTGGGGAAATTTGCTTAAGGATTAGGCGGTAGATGGCGAATAGATGTGGATGCGGAAAGAGATTGCCGGTTGGGGCGGCACTCATAAAACAGCATAAGATTTTTTTCTCGAAACGGTGTAGCTTCGGCTATGCCGTTTCTTCGTTTTACAGGACGCCATTTCTTATCTTTCGGTTACAGGTATGCTTAACAATTCTTCGAGAAAAAGGTATGGGAACATCGGATAATATGCTATAATTTATGTGTTGCTCACCGATACCCGCAACAGGGAGGAGGTGTTTGCATGGAGATATTTGCATCTTTTTTAATTGCCGTTGTGGCTGGTGTGGCTTGCCACTACATCATCAAATGGTTAGACGGTGATGACAAGAGCAACAAATAGCCTAGTGGGTGCTTTGCCACTATAAAAGTAAAGAAGAATCCCCAAACTGTGCTGGAACACGGTTTGGGGATTTCGTTCTTTGTTCACATGGAACTTTTGCATCTCTTTTTGCCTATCGGCATTATAGCATATGCAGAAGTGTTGTTCAATATGCTTTGACTTAAAAATTTTATCCTTACCATCTTGTTTATCGTGCTAGCGATGTGGTTTTATCCGTGCAGACAGTTTAGTCGTGATTGAAAATATTTCAATTATATGATAATATAAAATTATAAAATAGAAGGGGAAAAAACCGCTGAAAGAGATAGCAAAAAGAATACTGGCAGATGAAATATTGATGCTTGAAAAAATTACAAAATATGCAGGGCTTCCTCTTGATGAAGTTAAAAAATTGAAAGAAGAACGGACAGTATAAACAACACCTCGGGCTGGGAATCTAAAAATAGGTTCTCGGTCTTATTTTTTACCGGAACGTTAAAAATAGTTCCTTTTCGGAATTGAGTAGCCGCTAAAAGTAAACTATAATTGCACTATCGAATCGGGTTTTATTCCCGCGAGCAACGAGCCAAGTGGCTGATTGGGTATTGGTCAAGGAAGTCGTTCCTGCCTGCCCTTACCGGTTTCGCCCGATGGCAGCCCTGGAATGGAAGCTGGTGGGGAACTTGGGCAGACAATCGGATTCCACTAATGAAATGGGCTGGGGGATTGGAGGCGGACGGGTCGGCACTAAGCGGCATCCGTGCCGCATAGTGCCTAAAACCGCCTTCCTTGGCGGTTTTTCCCTAGTGGTTCTCCATTTCATAAGTGAAATGTCCGATTTTCTGCAACAGTACCCCACCAGCTTCCATTTCAGGGCTGCCACCGGGCAAAACCAGTAAGGGCAGGCAGGAACGGACCAAAGCAGAGCGGGAAGGGCGGACACCCGGAGGGATATCGCTAGAAGATTATCACAACCCCCCCCCCAACACCCTCGAAAGGAACATTGATATGGAAGTATCAAAGATAATAAAGAAACGAAAAACCAATAAGAATCTTGAAAAAAACAACTACAAACCTATAACAGATAAGAGGGAACCGGCAAAAGTGCGGAAAAAAGCTCCCTTAAAATGGAGCATGATTCGGCTTTTACTATTATGCTGGCTGCTTCCCCTTATTATCATCGCCTATGCCATATTTTACGTGGCGGCGGAGGAGATTCATTCCCAGACGGAGCGTACGATAGTAACATCGGCGGATAATGCCATTAAAATATGTGAGATGCGGATGGATGCTGCGGTGGAGGCTTCCAAGAACGCTTCTTACCTCCCGACCATTAAAGAATGTTACAGCCAATATCAGAAGGACGGGAACATTCTGGCTTTCCGAAAAGGGGTAAATATGTTTTTGGAGCAGCATTATTGTTACAATGATAGTTTTTTATATACGTCGTTGTTTTTTACGGACAACCCTACGGTACAATTTTTTACCGCATTCCGGGGAGGTACCAGCAATGCGGTATATCAGGCGGGCAGAAAGTTTGAGGAAGAAGTGTTGCCGAAGGTGTTGGAGATTTACCCACAACTGGATACGGATGTGGCAATTTTCAGCGTGGAAGACAGGGTGTACCTTGTGCGGAACCTGATGACGCCTTCTTATCATCCGTATGCGGTTTTGACGATGGAGCTGAACAAAGAGGTAGTATTTGGAAGCCTGGACAGCACATGGGGATATACGGGGAGCGCCGTATATGTGGATAATGTTCTTTTGACGGAGGAAAATCCGGAGGCGTTTGAGAAAAAGACGGGAATCGGCAAAGAACTGTTTGAGGAAAATAACAGGAACTGCAAATTGCTGAAAGTAGGGAAAGAATATTATGCTTATTCGGTGAGGAAACCGGAGAGGCACTATATCGGTTATCTGATAGCGCTAGACAGGCAGGCGATTATTGACGAAACTTATGTGGTGAAATATATATCCGTGATACTGATTCTTTTTATGGCTCCTTTGATAGTCATTGTTTTTGTTTTTTTCAGCAGGAAGGTGACAAAGCCTGTAGGCAGCCTGATTCAGGCAGCCCATAAGATAGAGGAAGGGAATTTTGGCTACCGGATTGAAAACAATGCCAACAGTCAGGAATTTGAATATTTGGAGGAAGCTTTTAACCATATGTCGGTTAGGCTGCGGCACCAGATTGAGAAGATTTATACGGAGGAACTTGCGTTAAAAGATGCCAGGATTATGGCATTACAGGCGCAGATTAACCCTCATTTTCTGAATAACACTCTGGAAATCATTAATTGGGAAGCCAGAATGAATGAAAATTATAAGGTGAGCCGGATGATTGAGAACCTGTCCATTATGTTGGAAGCTACGATGGACAGGCGGCATAGGCGTTTTGTGACGTTGGCAGAAGAACTGTCTTATGTGGATGCCTATCTTTTTATTATTTCCCAGAGGTTGGGGGAGAGGTTGTTCGTGGAGAAGGATGTGGATGAAAGCCTACTTCCGGTGAAGGTTCCCCGTCTGGTAATCCAGCCGATTATTGAGAATGCAGTTGAGCATGGCATCAACGGGCAGACGAAGGGAAGGATTTCCATCTGCGTATTCCGGGAAGAGGAAAGGCTGGTTGTAGAGGTATGCAATACGGGAGGGATGACGGAAGAGGATAAAGAAAAAATAAAGGTATTGCTGGCGGAGGATTATGAGCCTGGGGACTTTGGCTCTGCGAGTTTGGGAATACGCAATGTAAACCGGAGAATTAAGATTATTTATGGGGGGGATTGCGGATTGACGGTAAAAAATAGTGGAAATAATGAAACAATAAGCAGGATTACATTGAAAATGGAACATGAGGGCAATAAAAGACAATAAATAGCAAGTCTGACAATTTTCTATTTTCTACTTATTTTATATGATGGATATAAGAAATGGAGACATATCAAACAAAGGAATCGGGAGGTAGAGATATGAAAAAAATGTTGGCAATGCTATTAACAGGCGCAATGGTATTATCTTTGGCGGCCTGCGGGAACAGTTCATCGGGGAATGCACCGGCACAAAGCAGCAGTGGGGCGGAAGAAAGCAAAGAAACGGGCGGAGGTTCTGTTACTTTGAACGTGACGACAACCTTTGCAGGTGAGGATACCAATGCTGCCAATTATCAGGAAGCGATTGCAGCTTGGCAGGAAGAGACAGGGAACAAAATCAACGATGCATCCGGGACATCTGCGGAAACGTTTAAGGCAAGGGTGATATCGGATTTTGAAATGGGTTCGGAACCGGATGTGCTTTTCTACTTTAACGGTGTGGATTCCAATCCTTTCGTAGAAGCAGGGAAAGTAGTTTCGATTGAAGAGATACGGAAAACTTATCCGGACTATGCAACGAATATGAAGGATGGCATGATGGGGGCTTCCCCGGTAGACGGGAAAAATTACTCCGTACCGGTAAACGGATATTGGGAAGGGCTTTTTGTCAATAAAGAAGTGTGCCAGGCAGCAGGCATCGAAATCCCTTCGGCAGACACCACATGGGATGAGTTCATGGATATCTGCCAGCAAGTGAAGGATGCGGGATATACGCCCATTGCAACTTCTTTTGCAGAAATACCGCATTATTGGTTTGAATTTTGTATTTATAACTATTTAACCCCCGCAACCCACAATGTGTTACCTGGTTCCGTAGATGACGAACATGGAAAAGCGTGGGTAAACGGTATCGGCGATATGAAAACATTGTACGAAAAAGGGTTCTTGCCGGACAACACGTTGTCTGCAACGGACGGGGAAACATTCCAGTTATTTATTGACGGCAAGGCAGCATTTTTGATTGATGGTTCATGGAAAGTAGGAGGCATTGAAGGAGCTACTGACGATGTTGACAATTTCACGGTAACTTATGTACCCGGGAAAAATGACCGTAAATCTACGGATATTATCGGCGGCCTTTCTTCCGGCTGGTATATCACGAAAAAAGCATGGGATGACCCGGAAAAACAGAAAGCATGTGTAGAATTTATTTCTTATATGACATCGGATGAAATGGTATCCAAGTTTGCAAGCGTATCTGCAACGGCATTGAAAAACGGTACGCAGGTGGATGAATCGCAGTTATCTTCTCTCGCAGTGGCAGGGCTTGACATGGTAGAAGGGGCAACCGGTATGGCGTCTGCAGTGCAGGATCAGGTAACACAGGAAGAAAGAGTGCCTGTATTCAACGGGATGCCCGATATTGTAACAGGGAAAAAGGATATTGCGGAAGCGATTACCGAATTGCTGGATTTGGTAGCGGCAGGGAAAACGGAATAAAAAGAAATATGGGCTAATCGGACTGGAGCGGAGAAACAACTTCTCCGCTCCGGCTTTCGGATTCGGTTTTCGGCTCCGGTTTCCGGAAGGAGAAAAAGGCATTTGTGATATGAAGTGGAAGAGGCGAAGGTATTCGTGTGAAAAATACTTCATTTCTATTTGAGCCGCCTAAAAGCGGCATGGAGGGTTACTATGAGTTCAAACATCTATAAAAATAAAAAACCGATTATTTTCTTTTTGGTTCCGGCTTTTGCATTTTTGGCTATTTTTTTGTATTACCCTTTTTTGCAGAATATATTGAACAGCTTTAAGGTAATCAATAACTTGGGCTCTTCGGCCAAAGGCTGGAATGCTCCGTGGTTTACCAATTACGTGGAGCTTTGCAAAGATGAAAATATCCGGGTGGCTTTGGTGAACACGGTAAAGATGATTGCTGCTACGATTATCGGACAGCTTGGTATTGCGATTGTCCTGTCTCTTATGGTGGATAATATTAAGAGGGGGCAGAAATTTTTCCGGACGGTTTACTTTTTCCCCATTGTCATAGCGGCTACCGCATTGGGTCTTTTGTTCAATCTGGTATTCCTTTATGATAAGGGGATGCTGAATCAGCTTAGGGAATTGTTCGGCGCTGTGAAGCTGGTGGATTTTAAAGACAATTCCCACGCCATGCTGACAATGATGATTCCGGTAACATGGCAGTATGTAGGGTTTTACTTTATTATCCTTATTACCGGATTGAATAATATATCCGACGATATCTATGAAGCAGCTACGATTGACGGCGCTTCCCGTCTGCAAAGGGTGCGCTATATTTCCCTTCCGCTTTTGCACAATGTGATTTGCACTTGCGGGGTGTTGGCGGTAACAGGGGCATTGAAAGTATTCGACTTGCCGTGGATTATGTTCCCGAAAGGGATGCCGAGCAACAGCACATGGCTGACGGGGACTTATATGTATTATCATGCTTTTGAATCCCATAATGTGGACTACAGTTCGGCAATATCGGTATTGATTGTTATCCTTGGTGTGGTAACGGCGAAGATTGTAAATGCCGTTTTTAAAGAGAAAGATTATTAGGAGGGGAAATATATGGCAGCGACAAATTATAAAGTAAAGAAGAAACACCATAAATTTTCCGCAGGGATGGCAGGTGTCTACGCCATATTGACAGCATGGGCGCTGACCACCATTTATCCATTGTTCTGGATATTGATGAACTCTTTTAAAAATAAAAAGGTAATCCGCTCGGATTCATTTTCCCTTCCAATGGGGGAACTGTTTACTTTTGACAATTACAGGACGGCTTTTGACAGAGTGAATATCCTTGGGGCATACAGGAACAGTTTGGTTATTTCGCTGAGCGTGTCTGCAGCGGTTATCCTGTTGGCCGGTCTTGCATCTTATGCGTTGGTAAGGTATGATTTTAAGTTACGGGGGCTGTTAAACAGTATGGTAGTGGCAGGGATGATGTTCCCGGCATTTGCAACGATTATTCCGGTAATCCGTATGATGAATGTAATCGGGCTGGCAAATACGAACCAAATACCAAAATCGCTGTTGGCAGTTATCCTGCCCCAGATAGCGGGGAACCTGTCCTTTGCAATCGTGGTGTTAAGGGGATATATTGCGGGGCTTCCGGTGGAGTTGGAGGAAGCGGCTTATATGGAAGGATGCAATATTTTCCAGCTTTTTTTCCGCGTTGTGATGCCTTTATGTAAACCGTCTTTTGCAACCATAGGTATTTTCTCATTCCTGTGGAGCTACAACGATTTGTTTACCCAGTCGTTTTTCCTGAAGACGAAACCGGAATACTCGGTGACAGTACTGCTTAGTTTGCTTACTTCCCAGGAAGGTACGAACTATGGGTTGATGGCATCCAGCGTTTCGCTGATTGTATTCCCGCTGTTGATTGTCTACTTGTTTTTGCAGAAATATATCGTGAAAGGTTTAACGGCAGGGGCAGTAAAGGGGTAACCGATAATTTTCAGGATAGGGGGACTTATGTATAAGGGAGTGATTATTGATGACGAGCCGATTATTGTCAGGGGCTTGGAAAAAACGGTAAAATGGGAGAAATGGGGATGCGTGGTGGCAGGAACGGCTTATAATGGCATAGAAGGAATGGAAATGATACGGAAAGAAAAGCCGGATATGCTGATTTCCGATATATGTATGCCCCAGATGGACGGGTTAAGCATGATTGCGGCTTTAAAGTCCGAGTTTCCCCATATGGAAATCACTATTCTTACGGGGTACCGTGATTTTGATTATGCCCAAAAAGCAATCCGGCTGGGGGTGTGCCGTTTCTTGCTGAAGCCTTCCAAAATGGATGAATTAAGCGAAGCTATTTCGGCAATGCTGGAAAAATTACAGGAAAAGGCGGCAATAAAAGAAGCGGAAGAAGAGGAGGAATTGGAAGAAAAAGGGATAGATGCAGGGAAAAATGGAACGGAAGGGGAAAAAGAAGAACTGGAAAGCGCAGCCAGCAGCTTTATTGTAAAAAATGCCCTTGCATTTATCGAAGAAAACTATGCGGAAAGGTTAAAGCTTGCGGATGTGGCGGATAATGTTTATGTCAGCCAATGGCATTTGAGCAAGTTATTGAATAAGTACACCGGACAGAACTTTTCGGAAATTTTAAACCATGTCCGAATGGAGGAAGCAAAACGGCTGTTAGAAAACCCATCCCTGCGGATTGGAGATATTGCCGAAACGGTAGGCTTTTTGGATATGGCGCATTTTTCCAGGGTTTTTAAGAAGCAGGTAGGGGTATCTGCCAACGAGTACCGGAATACAGTATGTACACCTCAAAAGAAGTAAGATAAAGAAGAAATTTGAAAAAATTATGGAAGGAAAAACAGAAAAAGTATTGACATCTTGCAAAATTTGATGAAAACTATAGATAGAAAAATTATAGGCAAAATCATTTTGTCAATATAAGAAAACGAGGTTAAGTATCATGGCTGTGGGAAAGAAGAAAGCAGTACTTATGAAAGCGGTTTCGGAGCTGAAGGAAGCGGATTATTCCAGAGTGCCGGAGTTGGAAAGTATTTATAGGAGACTGTCAAGCGGAAGAGAACAGTTTGCAGGTGTACTGGATAAGAACATCAAAGCGGTTATGCAGATTAGTTCCCTTGACTTAACGATGCAGCATCATACGGAACAGATTATGCAGATTGCAAACAACGTGGCTGCAGCTACAGAGTCTATGTTTGGCGCAATAGAAAATTCGGCAGTTTCCGATGGGAGAACGAACAGTCAAGAAGAATTGACGAATACGATTATCCATGTTTCCGAAGAAATGAACGAAGTGAATAAGAAGATAGAAGTGGGGCAGAATGAGCTGACATCCATTAAAGAGCTGTCAAAGCAGACGATTGATGTATCCCGCGAAATGCAGAAGGATTTGAATGATTTATTCAATGTTATCAATCAGATGAACGAGGTTATTGCAGGGATTGATGCGATATCCATGCAGACGAACCTGCTGGCGTTGAATGCATCCATCGAAGCCGCAAGAGCCGGGGAAGCAGGGCGCGGTTTTGCTATTGTTGCGGATGAAATCCGGGGATTGGCAGAGCAGACCCAGAAACTGACCGGTGATATGGGGAATTTTGTGGAAGGCATTAAGGCAGCGTCCCAGACGAGTACGAAAAGTGCGATGAGTACGATAGAAGCTCTGGATACGATGACAGAGAGAATTGAACATGTTTGGGAAATCAACAATGAAAACCAGAGGCATGTATCCGAGGTAGATGAATCCATCAGCTCCCTGGCAGCAGTCAGCGAGGAAATCAGCAGTTCTATGATGGAGATGGAGAACCAGATTAAAAATAATACGATTGTTATGCGTGATGTCAGCGAGAAGCTCCAAAAAGCAGTGGAGCCGGTGGCAGATATAGAGAAAACTTTGGATGGGGCAGTAAGGCAGATGGGCGGCATGACAGAGGATGCTTTTTATCATTTGGAACGCAACGAATTTGCCCAGTATATGTCCAGTGCAATTAATGCACATAGGGTCTGGCTCGGCAACTTAAAGAAAATGGTGGACGGAAAGGAAATTATCCCCTTACAGTTGGATTCCTCCAAGTGCGGGTTCGGTCATTTTTATTACGCCATGTCACCGAAAATACCGGGAACAGAAACCGTTTGGGAAGGTCTTGGGCCGAAACACCAGAAATTCCATCAATTTGGCGCCGAGGTGATTAGGGCATTGCAGAACGAAGATTATATGAGGGCAGAACATATTTATCAGGAGGCGGAGAACTATTCAAAAGGGCTGATATCGGATATGGAAATGATGATACAGCTTTCCAGAGCATAATAGAGTATGGCGGGCAGCGGGTTTTCGCTGCCTGTTTTTACATAATTAAGATTCGGGTGTCAAAAGGTCTGTCCGGCACTGCCGCTTGGCCAACCCTTGGGAATCTTAATGGAAGATAAAAATGTGGAAGGAGTAAGACCGTGTACGAATTAGTTCAGGTAGGGGAGAGGACGTATTATATAGATTGTCCGTCCAAAATTGGGATTTACAGGCTGGATGATGAAAGGGTTTGCCTAATCGACAGCGGGAATGATAAAGATGCCGGGAAAAAGGTATTGAAGGTTTTGGCAGGAAAGGGCTGGCGGCCGGAGATGGTATTGAATACGCATTCCCACGCGGATCATATTGGCGGGAACCGGGTAATCCAGGAGAGGACGGGGTGCAGGGCTTATTGCCCGGGATTGGATAGGGCTTTTGCAAAAGATACGGTGCTGGAGCCTTCTTTTTTGTATGGGGGAAGCCCTTATAAGGAACTGCGGAATAAATTCCTTTTGGCGCAGCCGAGTATGGTAGAAGAATTAACGGAAGAGATTTTGCCGGAAGGGATACGGATGGTGCGTATTGACGGGCATTCCTTTTCTATGGCAGCTTTTGGAACGGAGGATGGCATCTGGTTTGTGGCGGATGGCGTGACCGGAGGGGCCATTATGCAAAAGTATCACATATCATTTATGTATGATGTGGGGGAATTTCTGCGGAGTTTGGATAAGCTGGAAAAGTTGGAAGGCAGGCTGTTTATCCCTTCCCACGGGGAAACCTATACGGATATGGGTCCTGTAGTAAAGGCAAATCAGGAGAAAGTGCGTGAGATTGCGGACTTGCTCCGGGGGATTTGCAGGGAAAAGGTGGGAACGGAAGACATCATTCAAAAAGTTTTTGATAAATACGGGCTGGGGATGGACGAAAACCAGTACGTTTTAGTCGGCGCAACTTTACGCTCTTATCTTTCCTGGATGAAAGCACAGGGGGAAATGGAAACAGTCTTTTTGGGGAACCGGTTATATTGGCATACATTGGATGGAAAAAAGACAGGCGAAGATACGTGCAATCCTGTGGAAAAATGTCCCCCGGCAGCAGCCTGCGGAACGATGGAGGCGGTAAATCAAGACAGGGAAGGGAAATTAAACGATATAGACTGCTTTGCCCTTGATATGGATGGAACGATATATTTAGGGGAGCAGTGGATTGAGGGCGCAAAAGAATTTTTGGAAGAAATCCAGCGTGTTGGGAAAAAATATGTTTTCTTGACAAACAATTCATCCAAAAGCCCGGAAGTTTATGTGGAAAAATTAAGGCGTATGGGGTTGGAAACAGGGGTGGATAGAATTATCACTTCCGGCCAGGCTGCCATTTCCTATCTCCTACGGAATTACCCCGGGAAAAAAGTATTCTTGCTGGGCAATGACTTGCTGAAAGCGCAGTTTGAAAAAGAAGGGATTGTGCTGGACGATGAAAAGCCGCAGGCAATCGTTACGGCTTTCGATACCACGTTGGACTATGGAAAACTGTGCAAAGCCTGTGATTTTGTAAGGCAAGGCTTGCCTTATATCGCTACCCATCCTGATTACAATTGCCCGACAGAAAGTGGATTTATCCCCGATATCGGCGCTATCCATGCTTTCATCCATGCTTCGACAGGGCGGTATCCTGATTGCATCATTGGGAAACCAAACGGGGCGATTATTGACTATTTAATGGAAAGGGTTTCCGTTGAACGGGAGAGGACAGCGATGGTAGGGGACCGACTTTACACCGATATTGCTGCCGGAAAAAACAATGGACTTACGGGTATCCTCGTCTTAAGCGGCGAAGCAACCCTCAACGACGTTAGGGAATCGGAGATAAAACCGGATTTGATTTTTCATTCGGTAAAGGAAATTATTCCTTATCTGCAACGATGAAGGAAGGCAGTAAATTCTTTGATATATCTGTATCTGCGGGTGAAAGGACAGGCGAAAGCCTTTGCTTGACCATCCTGTTACTGTACGGTTTATAATAAGAAAAATATTTCATTCCAGAACCATATATATTAGGACATTGGAGAAACGAATCCTCGGTATTGGTTTTGGCAGGTTTTGCAAAGGAGAAAGGATTATGCAGACAGATTATAAAAACAAAGGGCTTATCCTCTTAAAGAAGGGTCAAAAAGGTATTATCCATGCGATATTCAGCCGTTTTGGGCTGATGCTGCTTTTGCTGGTGGTGCAGATTTTGATTCTTTTTAGTATTTTCCAGTGGTTTGAAGATTTTTTGCCTCATATTTTGGGCGGAACCGCATTATTTACTGTTGTGATGGTAGTTTATCTGCTCAATAGTAAGATTAACCCTACGGCGAAAATCACATGGTTGATTGCAATTATGCTTCTTCCGGTGTTTGGTGTGCTTCTGTTCCTGTATACCCAGAGCAATATTGGGCATCGGGCGTTGAAGAAGCGTGTCAATGATATGGTAACGGATACAAAAGAACAGATTCCGCAGCCGGAGGATGTTATGGCCAGGCTGAGGGAAGAGGATAAAGGCGTGGCGGCACTGGCCCATTATATGCACAGAAGCGGATGCCACCCGGTGTTTGCGGATACATCTGTGGTTTATTTCCCTCAGGGCGAGGATAAGTTTGAAGAGATGCTGAAACAGCTTGAAAAAGCCCGGCATTTTATTTTTATGGAATATTTTATTATAGACGAAGGGCTTATGTGGGGCAGGATATTGGAAATATTGGCAAAGAAGGCTGCCCAGGGAGTAGACGTCCGGCTGATGTATGACGGAGCCTGTGAATTTGCATTGCTGCCCCATGATTATCCAAAGCGGCTGAAGGCATTGGGAATCCGGTGTAAGGCTTTTGCACCTGTATCCCCGTTTGTTTCCACCCACTATAATTATCGTGACCATAGGAAAATACTGGTGATTGACGGGCATACGGCATTTAACGGAGGGGTGAATCTGGCGGATGAGTATATCAACGAAAAAGTGAAATTCGGGCATTGGAAGGATACGGCCGTTATGCTGAAAGGCGATGCGGTGAAAAGCTTTACCTTGATGTTTTTGCAAATGTGGGGAATTGATGAAAAACAGGTCGAGTACACCCGTTTCCTTTCCTATCCGTCACAGCCGGATAAAAGAGCGGGAGGTTATGTCATTCCCTATGGGGACTGCCCGTTGGATAATGATAAATTAGGCGAAAGAGTGTATATGGATATCTTGAACCGGTCTTTGGAATATGTACATATTATGACGCCATATCTGATATTGGATGGGGAAATGGAAACTGCTCTAAAATTTGCGGCGGAAAGAGGCGTAGAAGTAGTATTGCTGCTCCCGGGGATTCCGGATAAGGCAATCCCTTATGCTCTGGCAAAAACACATTATGCTTCCCTTTTGGAATCCGGGGTAAAAATATACGAATACACGCCCGGCTTCGTCCATGCCAAAGTGTTTGTATGCGATGGGCAGGAAGCGGTGGTAGGAACAATCAATTTAGACTACCGGAGCTTATATCATCATTTTGAATGCGCCACGTATATGTACCGCACAGACTGCGTTCCGGAGATAGAAAAAGATTTTCAGGCTACTCTTGCGAAGTGCCGTCAAGTGACTGAAGAAACGGTACGCAAAGAGAAATGGAGCATAAAAGCGGTAGGGAGTTTGATGAAGGTGGCGGCGCCATTGATGTAGGGGAAAACAGGAATCATAATAGGAGAACAACATGGGACTTCGATTTTATTTTGGGCCGTCAGGGGCTGGGAAGAGTACGGGTTTGCATAAAGAGATTATCAAGCGGGCAATGGAGAACCCGAAGACGGAGTTTTTGATTATCGTGCCTGACCAGTTTACGATGCAGACACAGATGGATTTGGTAAAAGCGCATCCGAAGAAAGGGATTATGAATATCGATGTATTAAGCTTCGGAAGGCTTTCCCACAGAATATTGGAGGAAGTGGGCCAAGATAGGCACACCGTATTGGATGATACCGGAAAAAGCCTTGTCTTGCGTAAAGTGGCGGAAACAATTGGGGAAGAGATGCCGGTAATCGGCGGCAACTTAAATAAAATCGGGTATATCCATGAAGTGAAGTCGGCGGTCTCCGAATTTATGCAGTATGGCATCGGGGTAAAAGAGCTGGAGGAACTGACGGAATTTGCGAAGAAGAGGGGAGCGCTGCATCATAAGCTAAAAGATTTGTGCGTACTTTACGGGCATTTTTTGCAGTTTATCAAGGAAAAATATGTGACGACGGAAGAAACGCTGGATTTATTATGCCGGGTGCTGCCGAAGTCCAAAATCATCAAAAACAGTGTAGTGGCATTTGACGGTTTTACCGGTTTTACTCCGATTCAAAACAGACTGATACAGAGGATTATGGGACTGGCAAAGGAAGTGATTGTAACTGCGGTTATGGACGGTGGGGAAGCCAACCCTTATCAACCCAATGGAGAACAGCAGCTCTTTTATCTGAGCAAAAAAACGGCGGCGGATTTAATACGGCTGGCGGAGGAAGAGGGGGTATCCAGAGGGGCCGACGTATTTATCCGTGGTGGAAACGGGGAGAAGGGCCTGCCCAGATTTTCCGGGAATGGGGAAATGCAGCATTTGGAAAAATATCTGTTCCGGTATCCGGCAAAGCCTTATGAAGGGGCAAATGAGGCGGTACACTTGATGGAAGCGGCATCTCCGGGAGAAGAAGTAAGGCAGATTTGCATCAAAATGCGTGAACTTATCCGGAAAAAGGATTATTGCTATCGGGATTTTGCGATTGTTACAGGGAATCTGGAAACTTATGCTGCCCATGTGGAAGCGGAGGCGGAGAAATTTGAGATTCCTGTATTTATGGATTATACGAAAGGGATTCTTTTAAATCCCTTTATTGAATACATACGGAGTGCATTGAAGCTGGTGATGGATAATTTTTCCTATCAGTCGGTATTCCACTATTTGCGGAGCGGGCTTACGGGATTTGACAGGGAAGATACGGACAGGTTGGAAAATTATGTGATGGCCTGTGGTATCAGTGGAAAGAAAAAATGGTCGTCACTTTTTACGGCGATGCCGGGAGGGATAAAAGAGGAAGAACTGGCGGTTTTCAATGAAATGCGCCTTGGTGTGATGGAGCAGATGGCTCCGCTTATGGAGAAAGGGATAGGAACGGCAGGGGAAAAAATAAAAGCATTGTACCGGTTCATAACGAAAAACTGTGTGCAGGAAAAACTGGCGGTTTATGAAAGGATGTTCCGCTGCCAGGGAGATATGCCCCGGGCAAGAGAGTACGGACAGATTTACCGTTTGGTGATGGACCTTTTAGACCAGATTGACAGTCTGCTTGCGGAAGAAAAGATGGGCTTGAAGGAATTTGCCGATATTCTGGATGCGGGTTTTGGTGAAATTCAGGTAGGGACTATTCCGCAGAATGTGGACAGAGTGGTGGTAGGGGATATCGAAAGAACCAGATTAAAGGAAATTAAGGTATTGTTTTTTGTCGGCGTGAATGATGGGAATATCCCCAAAAATACAGGAAGCGGCGGGATTATTTCCGATATTGACAGGGAATTTTTAAAGGAATCCCCTTATGAGCTGGCGCCTACCCCGAGACAGCAGATGTATATCCAGCGGCTTTATTTATATATGAACATGACAAAGCCTTCGGAGCATTTATATCTTTCCTATTGCAAAGTGAATCAGGAAGGGAAGAGCATCCGTCCGGCTTATCTGGTGGATACTTTAAGGAAACTATTTCCCCGGCTTTTGATACAAAAGCCGGAACTTAGAGGGTTCGAGCAGCAGATGGAATCCAAGCGGGCAGGCATGGACTATGTGGCGGATATGCTGCGGGATTATGGGGCTGGCATCATGGGATTGGAGGAAGAAAAGAAGTTTTTTACCCTTTATCATATCTACCATAAGGACGAAGAATACCGGGAGGAAGTTGAACGTTTGGTGGAGGGGGCGTTTATCCGTTATCAGGAAACCGATTTGGGGAAAAAGATTGCCCGGCTTTTGTATGGGCAATTGTTGACCAGCAGCGTGAGCCGTCTGGAACAATATGCATCCTGCGCCTATGCCCATTTTCTCCAATATGGCTTATCTTTGAAGGAGCGGGAGGAATACGGGTTTGAAGCGGTAGATATGGGGAATGTTTTCCACGGGGTGTTGGAAAGGTTTTCCGGGAAGCTGAAAGAAAACGGCAGCAGTTGGTTTGACTTTCAGGAAGAGGAAGCGGACAGGATATTGGGGGAAACTTTGGAGGAATATGCATCGGCATATGGGGAGACGGTTTTATATAGCAGTGCGAGAAACGAATATGCTATCGAAAGGATGCGCCGCATATTGAAACGGGCGGTGCAGACCTTGCAGTATCAATTGCGGAAAGGGAGTTTTGTGCCCAGGGATGTTGAAGTTTCTTTTACGATGGCGGAAGATTTGGAATCCGTCAATATTGCGCTGTCAAAGGAAGAGAAAATGAAGCTGCGGGGCAGGATAGACCGTATTGATACTTATGAAGAGGGCGGAAATGTTTACGTAAAGGTAATTGATTATAAGTCCGGCAGCAAAAGATTTGACTTGGCAGCATTGTATTATGGGCTGCAATTGCAATTAGTCGTCTATATGAATGCGGCGGTGGAAATGGAGAAAAAGAGAAACCCGGGGAAAAAAGTGGTTCCGGCAGCACTTTTGTATTACCGTGTGGCAGACCCGGTGGTGAAGTTTGACGGGGAAATGACAGAAGAAGAATTGGATGCCCGATTGAGGGAAGAGCTGAGGATGACCGGTATAGTCAACGATAATGACACGATTATCGCATATTTAGATAGGGAATTTTCGGATAAGTCGGATATTCTGCCATTGGAGCGGAAAAAGGACGGTACGTTAAGTGTCAAATCCAGTGTCATAAACGAAGAAGAGCTTCAGGAAATATCAAAATACGTAAATTTGAAGATAAAAGAAATCGGCGGGGGGATTTTGGACGGGAAAATTGGGGCAAGGCCCTGCAGGCAGGGAACAGAAAAGGCATGTGATTATTGCAATTTCCGTTCGGTCTGCGGTTTTGACGGAAGGATTCCCGGATACCATTACAGGCAGTTGGATGGGCTGAAAGAAGAGGAAGCGCTGATAAGGATGAAGGAAGAGAATGCCAAAAGCGATAGGGCGGATGAAATGGATATTCCATAATGATATTGCGGCAGAAGGGATTGCCGGTTTTGCATTTTCGATTTTCAGAAAGGGCATGGTAAGAGTATGGGGATTACATATACGAAGGAGCAGCAGCAGGTAATTGATGCGAGAGGAAGCAATGTTCTGGTGTCGGCGGCGGCAGGCTCAGGAAAAACGGCGGTTTTGACGGAACGGATTGTAAAGATGATAAGCGATGAGGAAAAGCCTGTGGATATCGACAGGCTTTTGGTGGTGACTTTTACCAATGCGGCGGCGGCGGAGATGCGGGAGAGGATTGGCGCAGCCATTGCGAAAAGGCTGGAAAGCGAGCCGGAAAATGAGCATTTGCAAAAACAGGCAACACTAGTCCACAATGCCCAGATTACCACAATCGACAGCTTTTGTATGTTCATTATCAGGAATAATTTTAATGACATCGGTTTAGACCCGGGATTCCGCGTGGCGGACGAGGGGGAACTGAAGTTGATGAAACAGGATGTAATGAAAGAGCTGTTGGAAGAAAGGTTCGCCCGTAAAGAAGAGGAATTTTTACATTGTGTGGAATATTTCAGCACGGGGAATACGGATAGCGCAATCGAAGGGCATATTTTAAAGCTTTACCAGTTCGCGGAGAGTAATCCCTGGCCGGAGGAATGGTTAGAAGAGAGGAAGGGCGACTATGGGATTGGGAGCCTGGAGGAATTGGAACAGGCAGAGTTTATCCGTTACGGGATGGAACAGGCCATGCTTATGGCAAAGGACTGTTTGTTGCGGATAGAGGAATGCATAAAAATCTGCCAGCAGCCGGATGGACCTTATATGTATGGGGAAGTGCTGGAGAAAGAGGCGGAAAATTTACGTAAGTTGGTGGAAATAAAGCGATATGGGGAAGGGTATGCCTTGTATCAGGGGATAGCTTTCGGCAGGCTGCCGGCGAAAAAGGACGACAGTGTTTCCAAAACAAAAAGGGAAATAATACAGGAAATCCGCAAAGGAATCAAAGACACAATAAAACGTATCTGCGGGAAGTATTTTCTCGCTCCGCCGGAAACAGTGTTGGAATATATGAGGGGGAGCGGCGGCGCGGTTTGCACTTTGATAAATCTGACCCTTGCCTTTAAGGAAGCCCTGGATAGGAAGAAAAGAGAGAACAATATTATTGATTTTCCGGATATGGAGCATCTTGCCCTTTCCATCTTGGTACGGAAGGGGGGAAAGGAAGAGGGGGAAGAAGGGAGGAAAGAAGGGGGAGCGAAAACCTATGAACCAAGCCGGACGGCATTGGATTACCGGGATTATTTTGAAGAGATATTGATTGACGAGTACCAGGACAGCAATCTGGTGCAGGAAATGCTTCTGGAAAGCATTTCGGGCGAAGAAAGCGGCCGGTTCAACCGGTTTATGGTAGGGGATGTGAAGCAAAGCATCTATAAGTTCCGTTTGGCCCGGCCGGAAATCTTTATGGAAAAGTTTGAAGAGTACGGAAAGGAGGGGGAAGGGAAAAGGCGGATTGACCTACATAAAAACTTCCGCAGCAGGCCGGAAACGCTGGATAGCGTGAATTATATATTTTCCCGGATTATGGGAAGGGAATTGGGGGGCGTAGAATATGACGAAGAGGCTGCGCTTTATCCGGGCGCGTCGTATCCCCTGCCGCCACAGCCGGAAGGCAGTCCGGTATACCAGACAGAATTGCTGTTGATTCGGAAGGGGGAAAAGGACGGCAGAACGGAACCGGAAGAAAACGGGTATGCCATTGAGCCGGAGGAGGATTTGCCGGAGGATGGGAAAATATTGTCCGACCGGCAAAGGGAGGCTTATGCTGTGGCAAAGCGTATTAAAGAACTGGTAGGGCATTTCCCTGTGACCGATAAGGAGAGCGGGGAATTGCGGAAAGCCTGTTATAAAGATATCGTTATCCTTCTTCGTACCAATGCGGGCTGGGATGAGGATTTTAAAAGCATCCTGAAGGAAGAAGGGATTCCTTCCCATGTCCTGTCGAAGACAGGATATTTTGCGGCTAGGGAAATAAGGGCCCTTTTGCAGTTTTTGCAAGTATTGGATAACCCAAGGCAGGATATTCCGTTATTTGGCGTGCTGAAGTCCTTTTTCGGCGGGTTTTCCGATGAAGAGATTGCCCGGATACGGGGGGCTGTGGAAGACAAGGGGAAGGGCTTGTATTTTTGCATCAAAGAACAGGCGGAAAAGGAAGGGGAATTGCAAATAAAAATCCAACGGTTTTTGTCGTTTCTGGAAGAATACAGGGATAAAACAGTCTATATGCCTATCCATGAGCTATTGCAGGAAATTGTGATAAGGACGGGGTATCTGCATTATATTGCCGCATTGCCGGGCGGAGGGCAGCGGAAGGCGAACGTACAGATGCTTTTGGAAAAAGCGGCTGCTTTTGAGCAGACCAGTTACTATGGGTTGTTTCATTTCATCCGCTATATGGAGCAGTTGGAGAAATATGAAGTGGATTATGGAGAAGCCAATATTCTGGACGAGAATGCGGATGTAGTGCGGATTATGAGTATCCATAAGAGCAAGGGGTTGGAGTTTCCTATCTGCTTTGTCAGCGGGCTGGCTAAGAAATTCAACATGCAGGATATAAACGGTAAGATGATTGCAGATGTGGATATGGGTATTGGCGCGGATTATGTAGATGTGGAGCGGAGGCTGCAAGGGAAGACTGTAAGGAAAAATATAATCGGTGAAAAAATGCGGCTGGACAATTTGGGGGAAGAACTTAGAGTATTGTATGTGGCGCTGACCCGTGCAAAGGAAAAGCTCATACTGACGGGGATGATTGACAAACCGGAGAAGAAACTGGCCATGTTAATCCCGATTGCTATGCGCGGTTTTGGGCGGCTTATGTATGGGGAACTGGCGGGGGCAGGGAGCTACCTTGACTTCCTGCTTCCGGCGCTTTGCGTGCATCCGGCAATGGAACCCCTTTGGGAGTCGTGTGGCTTGGAAATACCCAAAAAACCGGAAAACTCATGGAAGTGGAAGGCACAAATGGAGATAAAAATCCTTGGGGATGAAGAATGGCAGGCAATGGATGTGAGAGAGCAGATATTGGCGGAAAATTTGAGAAAGAGGCTGGAATGCTCCAACCCCATGACGGATACGGATAGCGGGCTTATGGCAAATCTGTCGAAGATATTCGACAGTGCCTATCAATATAGCAATTTGGCGGATTTATATACGAAGACGACTGTGTCGGAATTGAAAAAAGCAGGGCAAATAGAGGAGCAGGATTTTTCTTTCCGTTTATATGAAGAAGAGACCGTGATACCCTATATCCCCAAATTTATGAAGCAGGAAGAAGCCCTTGGGGGCAAGGACAGAGGCAGCGCCTTCCATAAGGCAATGGAATTGATGGATTTTGGGGCTGGGGCAGAGCCGGTGGAAGAACAGATAAAGAAAATGCAGCAGGAAGGGATGCTCAGCCCGGAATATGCGGAAGTTATATCCGTTTCTGCAATCAAAACGTTCCTTTCTTCGGATTTGGCAAGGCGGATGGCTGCGGCGGAGAAACAAGGATGCCTTTACCGGGAGAAACCGTTTGTGCTGGGGATTCCGGCAAAAGAATTGAATGGGGATTTCCCCTCTGAGGAACTTGTGCTGATACAGGGGATTATAGACGTTTATTTTGAAGAGGACGGGGAAATCGTTGTGGCGGATTATAAGACAGACCGGGTAGATGCGGGAAAAGAGCTGATAGAGAAGTACCGGATACAGTTGGAATATTATGCAAGGGCGCTGCAGCAGCTGACAGGCAAGAAGGTGAAAGAGAAAATCATTTATTCCTTCCGGCTTCATGAAGAAATTGCATTGTAATTGATATATTTTTTGATTGTTATTTTTGCAAACAGCATAATTTAGTAATCAGGGTATTTTTGTAGTTATTGTATTTTGTAATTGTAGGGTATTTTTGTAATCAGAATATATTTATAATCAGAGTATTTTGTAATCAAAATATTTTATAATTAGTATGTTTTAATATGGATTTTAGTGAATATGGAAGCGTTGGAGGAAGTGAAAGGGTGGGGAAAAAGGGATAATTGGATTTGGATATTGGAAAACGGGCAGTTGATTTCGTCGGTGGAAAAGGGAGGATATTGACGGATAAATTGCCGTATGATATCCTGAACACAGAATATTGAGCGTGCCGGGGGCGGTAGAATGTCAAGTATCAGAGATGTGGCAAAGGAAGCGGGAGTGGGGGTCGGTACGGTATCGCGTGCTTTAAACAAAACGGGGTATGTTGCTCCGGCGACGATGAAAAAAATTGAGAAAGCAGTGCGGAAGCTGGAATATACCCCAAATGAACTGGCAAGGAATTTGTATCGGAACCGGAGCGGGATAGTAGGTCTGATAGTACCTGACCTAGACCACCCGTTCTTTTCTTGTTTGGCTAAAAATATTGAAATGGAGCTATACCGGCAGGGCTATAAGACTATGATTTGCAATGCGGTGGGCATTAGTGACAGGGAACGCGAATACTTGGATATGCTGGAACGGAATATGGTAGATGGAATAATCACCGGTTCCCATTGTTTAGATGGGGAGGAATATTTAAGGCAGAAAAAGCCGATTGTATCTATTGACCGGGATTTCGGGCCGCAGATTCCTATTGTAGGCTCGAACCATGTGATGGGTGGGAGACTGGCGGCGGAATTGATGCTTTGCAATCATTGCAAAAAGGTGCTTCAGATTTCCGGTGTGTCGCCGAACATTTTTGCAAATGAGCGCCATGTGACGTTTCAGGAGATATTGGAAGGGGAACATGTACAGGTCTTGCAGGAAGCGATGGATTGGAATACTTTTGAGTGGGATGCTTATGATGGGATGGCGCAAAAAATCCTGAAAAAACATCCTGATATTGACGGTGTATTCGGCGGGGATTTAGGGGCTGTGGCGTGTATGAATGTGGCGTTGCAGCGTGGGATGAAAATACCGGAAGATATTTGTTTTGTGGGATTTGATGCCACCAGTATTACGAGGATGGTTTACCCGGTTGTTACGTCTATTAGGCAAAATGTAGAATTGTTGGCGGAAGTATCCGTAAATACACTTCTGGATAGGGTGGAGCAGAGGAAGAATGTGCCCCACAGGCAGATTTTGGATGTGGATATCCAGTTTGGGCAAACCACTTTACCGGAAAACGGGGCATCTATTTTATAGATATTTTACAAATTGGTATAAATTATGTAGATGTGGATTGTGGAAAATAAATAATAATATTGAAAGGAAGCCGGTTTTTATGCATTTTGTATAGTAGAAACCGGC
>Ga0137307_100538_pt1 | contig 48119 bp, 36 predicted proteins | sample NAcewD2O_March_2_FD_97180 | JGI IMG/M metagenome (GOLD analysis project Ga0137307, IMG submission 97180) | Mouse cecal microbial communities from Vienna, Austria - N-Acetylglucosamine amended D2O_March | ecosystem: Host-associated > Mammals > Digestive system > Large intestine > Cecum | place... | reverse complement strand
CCTATCTATTATTGAAGTTTTAAAAGGCTGTTTGACAAAATTATCATTAAAAGCTATCTCTGCACCAGCCTGTGGTTCCCCATTCTTTCCTACAAGCGGCATCATATGTCTCTTCCAGTCACAATACTTTATGTGTAATATATTTTTCTGCGTCGGATTCTGGCAATAGTCATATGTTTCGCACTTCATTCGTGCAGCATATGCCGCAACACTTTCTGCCCACTGTGTTGCTATCTGGTAAAACATTCCACCACTTTGTAATGGCGTCTCTCCTGTTTGTGCAGAAGTATGAATAAAGTTGTTACTTCCTCCTCCCTGCGCTATGATATCTTTCTTAGATTCATTTATCTGCTTTGTTGTCTGTATATTATTAGAGGTACTATTAGCCACTACGCCATTTTGTTTATTAGGATTTTTAGTATTTACCTGATTCTTTGTGCTACTCGTTGTATTCCCTATAGTTCCTGCCACATTGCTAAAAGCACTTCCGATAATCGCTCCAATCTTCTTATGCCCGCTGGGGTCCGCAAAGGTTACCGGGTTATTCTCCGCATAAGTATACCGGTTCTGGCTTATGATATCCCTTACTCTTCCTGCATAAGTATCCCTGCTGGTAAAAGCCCCTGTCTCCACCTTCAGATACCTTGCCCTCAAATACTGTAAGCCTAAGCTTCCGTGGGTATATTCCCCGTTATAGCCATAAAATCCTGCCTGAGTGTTCGTCCGGCTTTCCATACTTCCCTGTCCGTAAACTGTCACGCTTCCTCCCGGTCCATAGGAATAGCCCTTTGTCCCGCTTCCGGTCACAAGGTTTGACACGCTTCCCGTCCCGGTGTAATAGTAAATCCCGGAACCTGTTTCCATACCCACGCTTACTCTTGTTCCTGCGCCTGCTTCCACGCTGTAGCTTTCCCGCCACAGACCATAACTGTAGCCCGTCATGCTCTCTCCCAGGCTTCCGTTTACTGCCCTTTCCATCAGTACCTGCTCATTGGAAAAGCTGATGTCATTCACATAGCATACCTGCCTGTAGGCTTCACTGGAAAGCTCCTTCCCTGTGGTTGCCTTTACCGCATTGTTTATCAGTGCAAAAGGACTTCCTTCTTCCTGAATGGTATAGCTTCCTCCTGACAGTTCTGCTTCATATACTTCCTTTTCAAAGAGCACGCTCACACTGTCCCTAAAGCCCATCTTATCGTGGAGCCAGGCCTTGAAAGGTGTAGGTGCAGGCAGGAAGATATCTGCCGCCTGACAGAGTACGCCGTACCAGAAGGACTTCCAGCCGGAAGCTGTTTTGTCTGCCCCAGTCCCTGCTCCGGATGTCATTTCTTTTTCTCCTCCTGAATCTTCCCCGTTTTCATCCTCCTTATCCTTGGAAGCGACGCTCTCCGGCAGAGCCGCCGTTTCCCTTGTGCCCGGCAGTTCATTCCCACCTTCTTTTCCTGTTCCACCGCCGGTATATCTTCCGCCGGATGCGCCTTCCTTACTTCCCGTGTTCCTGTTTCCGGTATTTTCCTCCGCAGCTTCCCCGGCTCCTGCAGTTCCGTTCCCTGCCGTTAAATCTTCAGGCATCCCGCTTCCCGTCTGCCCATCATCATCGGTTTCTCTTTCATCTGTTTCCGAAGGCTTCCGTTCCTCCTCCCGGTCCTGTCCGGCAGGCACTCTCAAAGCCTCATTTTTTGCCAGCTCCGGGGCATACTCCATGGTAAACACCCTGTTGCCGTTCCCGTCATACAAAGCCGCCAGCAGCAGGTCATCCTTGTCCATAACGGCAGTCAGGCGGTCTGCGGCATCATACCGGTAGTATCTCACGCCGCCTTCCGGGTCTGCATTTTCTTCCCGGACCAGGTTTCCAGCGCCGTCATAGGTATAGACGGTTTCCCCCTGCTCACTGTCCTCTGACCGGATCAATCGTCCAGCCTCATCATAGGTATAGGTTACCGTGCTTAAGGAGCCGTTTTTATCCGTGCTCATCCTGATCCTATTTCCTGCCGGGTCGTAAACATAGGCAGTGGTCACTTTTTCTTTCTCCTTCTTTCCCTCCGCCTTGGTGGTTGTCTGGGAAAGCACGGCGCGGATCAGCTGGGACATACCGTCATACTCATAAGTATATTCCTGCTCCACGGTTTCCTCTTCCAGATAAAGCCTTGCTTCCTCTTTTATGATATTTCCCCGTCCGTCATAAAGATATCCATAGGCAGAGATGGTCTCCCCCTCATGGTAGTTCACAAGTCCTTTGACCTGCCCCAGTTTATCATAGGCGATGCGGGTTTCCCCGTCCTCCCTAAGAGCCCGTGTCAGATTTCCGTCTGCATCGTATGCGTACTCTGTCGTCTTCCCTTCCAGAGTAGTCACGCTGATCATCCGGTCGAGGGCGTCATAAGTATAGGAAACCTTCCTGCCGTCAGGATAAACGACCTCGATCACGTTTCCGTAAATATCATAGTGGTAGCTGATCTTTTCCCCGTTTCCGTTTACAGCGCTCAAAAGCCGTCCTGCCGTATCATAGGTATACTGGCTTTTTCCCGTTACATCATCCATAGTGGTAAGCCGTCCCATGGCATCATAGCTGTAGGATGCATCGGAAAGGGCGTCCCCGGCTTCTTTCTTTACCAATCGGTCAAGAGCGTCATAGTCATACTCTGTGACAGTGCCGTTTTCATCCTTGTATTCCATAATCCGCCCCATTTCATCATAGGTACTGGCGGTCTGATTCCCCATAGGATCTGTGGTCCCTGTAAGGTTTCCCGCTTTATCATAGGTATAGGAGGTGATTCCCCCGTTTCCGTTTGTCACTCCCGTCAGATCTCCCGTCCCGTTATAGGCATAGGTAACTGTAGAATTTTCCCCGGATACAGCCACAATCCGGTCAAGGGCGTCGTAAGCGTAGGCATACTGCTCCTTCCCTGCCAGGTTTTCTCCGGTAAGCCGCCCTTTGATATCATAGGTATAGGTATTGCGGATTCCTTCCGCATTTACTACGGCTGTCAGGTCCGAGAGGCTGTCGTACTCATAGGAGGTTTCTGCCCCGCCCGGGGAAACCGCTTTGACCAGACGGCTTCTTTCATCATAGCTGTAGACTGTTTTCCCGCCCAGAGGGTCGGTAACGCCTGTCAGGTTCCCGTTTTCATCATAGCTGTAGGCTGTGACACGCCGGTCATCCTCCGGTGTTCCTGCTGTTTCCGGCGCATTTCCGTTCCCTTGGATGTTTCCGCTTTCCACACTGCTCCCCTCTCCCGGCAAGGCTCCTGCCTCTTCCGCCAAAAGCCGTCCTGACCTATCATAGGAAAGCTCCCGGTAAAGCCCTGCCGGATCCGTGATGCCTGTGACCCTGCCGCATTTGTCATATTCATAACGGTAAGTCCCGCCGTCAGCATAGGTTACTCCCGTCAAGTTCCCTGCTCCATCATAGGCATAGGCTGTTATCCCTCCCAGTGCATCCGTTATCCGGCTGATCCGGTTCAGGTTATCATATTCATAAACCGTTTTCTGCTCCTTATTCCTGTTAAGGGCGGTAACATTCCCAACCGGGTCATATTCATAGACTGTTTCCTGTCCTGTGGGACCCAAAACCCTTGTGATATTTCCCGCCGCATCATAGGTATAGGCATAAATGCCTTCATTGGGCAGGGTTCTGCTTATAAGGCGGTTTAATGCATCATAAGCATAGGCTGTCTGCGTTTCATCAGGAGCCGTTTCGCTTAAAAGGTTTCCGCATAAGTCATAGGAATAGTCTGTTTTATTCCCCAGCGCATCCTCCGCTTCCGTTAAGCGGTCCATTTCATCATAGGTGTATTTTGTGATCCTTACGCCGCTTTCCTTTACGGCAATGAGGTTCCCCGCAGGGTCATAGGCAAGCCGGTCTTCGCTTCCGTCTTCACGGGTTACCTTGGTTACCCTGTTTAAGGGATCGTAGGCGTAAGAAACCTGATTTCCCGAAGGGTCTGTGACCCCCGTGACATTTCCGGCTCCGTCATAGCTGTAGGCTGTCGTCCTCGAAAGGGAATCCGTCACTTCCGAAAGGTTTCCTGCGGGGTCATAGGCATAAGCCGTAACGCCGCCGTCCGGAGCGGTTTCCTCCTTCAGCCTTCCCGCCCTGTCATAGGCATAAGCCTGTACCGCTCCCAGAGGGTCTGTTATCTTTGAAAGGTTTCCATTTTCATCATAGGCTAATCCCGCTTCATTGCCGTCGGCGTCCCTGATTCCTGTCAGGCGGTTTTCCTCATCATATCCGTATTCTGTCCGGTTTCCTCCTGCATCGGTTTCATTTAAGACATTTCCGTAAAGGTCATATTCATAAGTTGTTTTCCCGCCCAGTTCATCCGTAAAGACGGTTAAATTCCCCACGGAATCATACTCATACTTCCTGATCCCGCCCAGGGCGTCGGTCTGGCTGACGATACGGTCAAAGGCGTCGTATTCATAAGCGGTGCTGTGGGAAAGAGCGTCCGTTACCTGCAAAAGTCTTCCCGTCTTATCATAGGCATACCGGGTCATTCCCCCGTCAGGCGCAGCTTCCGACAGCAGGTTCCCCAAAGCGTCATAAGTATAGGAGGTTGTCCTTCCCATCACATCCGTCATCTCTGTATTCCGTCCCAGGGCGTCCCACCGATACAGGGTCGTCTGGTTTAAGGGGTCCGTTACTTTTAAAAGGTTCCCGTTCCTGTCATACCCGTACGCCGTCACATAGCCCCTGCCGTCCGCGGAGGATATGAGCTGTCCCAGAAGGTCATAGGCATACCGGTACTCTGTGCCGTCGGGAAGGGTCTCCGCCACAAGATTTCCCATGGCGTCATAGGCATAGGCCGTGGTATTTCCTTCCCCGTCCGTCCATGTAAGGACATTTCCGTTTTTGCTGTAAGTAAAGGCGTCCCTGCTTCCGTCAGGGTAAATCTGTGCCGTCAGGTTCCCCGCCTTGTCATAAACATATCCGTACTCCGCCCCGGACGCCGTAGTCTCTTTTACCAGACGTTCTTCATCATCATAGGCAAAGAGAAGTGTCCTGCCGTTTCCGTCGGTTTTTTTGATGCAGTTACCGTTCCCGTCGTATTCCTGTATTTCTGTCAGTCCGTTTGCAAGAGCGGTGGAAATAACCTGCCCGTTTTTATCATATCCATAAGCCGCCACTAACTTACCGTCCCTTGTAACGGAAAGCAGATTCCCGATGGAATCATAGGTAAACTCAGTTCTGATCCCTTCCTCATCCGTATGGGAAAGAAGCTGTCCGTAATACGCGTCATAAGTAAGGCGCTGCTTATTCTTAAGAGGATCCGTTATGCTTATGATATTGTCATGGTTATCATATGCATACGCATAGACGCCGCCTAAAGCGTCTGTCTGTTTTACCAGACGGTCCATGGCGTCATAGCTGTAAGCCGTCACGTTCCCCTCCGGATCTTTTTCGCTTAAACGGTTTTCGTTGGCGTCATAAGTATATTCATATCTGTTGCCGCAGGCGTCTGTTACGGAGGTTATGTTATTGCCCTTATCATAAGTATATGCCGTTATCCCACCGCGGGCGTCCCTTATGGATTCCACCAGTCCCGTTTTTTTGTAGGATATGGTAACAGCGCCTCCTTCCGGCTGCTTTACGGATGTGTTCCTTGAAAGGAGGTCATAGGTATAAACGGTAGTATTTCCCGCCCCGTCCCTGTAGCTTACAGGCTGTCCCATGGCATCATAGGCAAACCTGCCCGTAATCCTTCCGTTTACCCGGGTTTCAGTCAGGTAACTGCCGCTGTAGCTGTAAGTCAGGACGTTTCCGTTGGCGTCTGTCTGCTTTATGAGCCTGTTTCTTCCGTCGTAGACAAAGGCGTTCACATTTCCTTCGCCGTCCGTAAGCTTTGTAAGGTTCCCCGCACTGTCATACTCCGCCCTTGTGGTACTGCCGCAGGCGTCCGTAACGGCGGTCAGATGGTTTTTCCCGTCATAAGCATAACGGGTTATGATCCCTGCTCCTTCTTTTTTGGTAATGTTTCCCCGGCTGTCATAGGTAAATGTCATCTCCACTCCGGCCCGGTCGGTTTCTTTTACCATCCATCCGTTCTGATATACTCTTTTTGTCACAGTTCCATCGGGATAACGGATGGCTGTTGTCCTGTACTCGCCGTCATACTCATAAACAGTCCTGTTTCCGTTGGCGTCTGTCGTTATGGTCTTTCCGTTTCCATACTGGAAGGCAATCCTGCCCCCCAGTTCATTGATCTGGCCGGTTACCCTTCCCTCACTGTCATAAGTGTTATACACAACCCTGACTCCGTTTTCATCATACCATGTGGTCATCCGGTGGTTTTCATCATAAATAAACCGCTTCACATTTCCTAAAGGATCTGTGACGGAGGTTAGATTCTGTTTATTGTCATAGCCATACCGGAATACGCCTCCGTTCGGCATGGTTATGGAGGATATGAAGCCTTCCGGCGTGGCGGTAATCCCCATGGTAACGCCTTCCCTTGTGATTCCCGTAAGCCTTCCGTTTAAGTCCCTGTTTAAAGTCAGGGTTTCCCCGTTCTCTCCCCGGGTCTGGATGAGGCTACCGTCTTTATCAAAGATACGCTCACTGTTGTTTTCTTTTGTGACTACATATCTGTATACGGTATAGCCTTGCACGCCCGTTGAAAACTCCGCCTGAAAGCTGCCCACAGCTTCCCTCCTCAGTTTTATCTGATATCCCTCCGGGGCCTTATAGCTGCCGTTCCCTTCCGGGGTAAAGACCAGACTGCTCCCGTCTTCCCTGTTATAGAGCAGGGCTCCGTCTTCCCTTGCGCTTATGCTTTCATCAAAAAGGGAGGTAAATCCCCTGCCGAAGCTTCCCGTCCGGCCCGGATTTTTCGAATTATAGGAACGCTGCAGGGCAAAGGTCCCCAAGCTGTCGCCGTAGGAAAAATCCTCCTGGGCAAGGTAGAAATTCCCCGTATTCAGGTTGACCGGCTCAAACCCGAATTCGCAATGTAACGCTCTTCCCAAAAGGGCGCTGTCAAGCTCCGCCTTTTCGGCGTCGGAAAGCTCCCCCGGCTGATAGGGCATGTCCGTATTCCTCTGGGGATTACGGATAAAAAGGGTATTGTTTTCCACAAGGAGCATATCCGCCGCCTTGTTGTCAAAGAGGATAGTCTCTAAAGGAACGCCGTAATACTCCGCTATCTTTCTCATTGTATCATATTTAGACACCCTGTATATAATAAATTCATCACTTTTTACCTGATTTCCTACGTTATCCCGATATCCCGCCTGCGCATGGATGGAATAAACCCGGTCATATTCAAAGTCCGTAAAGGGATAAACAGTCTGCCAGTTGGATTTTACATCTTTATACCGGAGGGTTCCTTCCGGAAATACGGACTGGAAATAGGCGCTGTCCGGGAAGACTTTTTCATTTCCCAGTAAAGGGAGCAAGCCCCCATATCCCCTGCTTTCATCGGAAAGCCCGTATTTTAAGGTGGAATAGGGCTTTGCCAGGCCGTCTGCAAAGACGCCGTAGCACTGCATTTTTCCGTCTGTCGCAGTCAAGGTCATGGGCCTTAAGTTTATGGTGGTGTCATCCAGACCGTAGTCCATGGGCACATCCCCCGAAAGCTGCCACTCGATGGTAACGGTGGGGGTATAGGAGGGATCCGGGTAGTTTTCCGTGGCAAACACGGCGCCGGGCCGGGTTTCATCAGAGGCTATCAGCACAAGGCCGTGGCTGTGGTAGATGCTGTTCATCCAGCCGCTTGCGGAATCCCTGATATCAAACCTGTGCCAGCCTTCCCCGGCGGGCTTTATGGCGTCCTCCCCTGCGCTGTAACGGTCAATGTCCACGGAATTATCCCATGTGATGTCCTCATAATAGAGGGATTCGTTCAGGCGATAGCAGCCGATGTCAAAGCCGGTCTGGTCATTAAGCTGGTAAATATCCAGGTATGCCGACAGCACATCCACGCCTTTTTCTCCCGCACCTATATCCTGATAGAGGAAGGTGGTAATGATATAGCTCCTTGCTTTTCCAAGGGCGTCAAAATAACCGCAAAAGCTGTTAACATTTTCGCGGTCCGCCCCTGCCATACTGGCAATGGTAAAGTTGTCGATTTCCCCCTTTAATACGGTCACGCTGGGGTCGATTTTAATGGGATAGGTCCGCTCCGGAGACTCCAGCCATTCTCTGTCCGCAAGGAGGGTTATTTCATAGGCGTCCTCCGTTTCCGCAAGGCTTATGGTAACCCCGTCGGAATCCGCTCCTGCGGCGTCGCTCATGCGGGGTGCGCTGATGATAATAGAGGGAGCATCTTTTATGACATCGTTGTCACGTTCTTCTCCACCCCCTTTGCCGTTTCCCGCACTACTGTTTTTGGCATCACTGCCTGCTGCATCGTTCCCGCTGATACTGTTTCCACTCACTTCATTTTTACCGGCATCGCAGCCTTCTTCAGGAGCCTTGCCAACAGCATTTTCACTGACACCGGAGGGTTCCTTTTCATAAAGGTAGATACAGTTATTTACCAGTTCTGCATATACGCCTTCCTTTTCCAGGCGATAGGTAAACTCCCTCCTCTCCTGGGGCGCCAAAAGGATGATGTCCTGCTTTACCCCGTTGGGCTCTGCCGCGTACTGCATGTCAATGTTGTCAAAAACCTCATTGTATCGGATGGCATTTTCCAAAACCGCACTTCTGCCATAATCTCCCTCCAAAGGTTTTAAGAGGGCTTCCACCCCGTTTACGGAAACGCTTATGGACGTTTCCCCGGTTTCTTCTTCCAGAAAGGATATGGCAACGTCGCTTTCCTTGTTGGTGTAGGCTTCCCCTTCCATGCCGTTCCCCGAAACAAGAGTATTGTCTATGGGCTTTTCCTCCCCGTTTTCTATGTAGGTGTTGGCATAGGAGGTAAAGACCGTCTTGTAGGTGCCTTCCGGGGTCTCATAGGTTCTGTAGTTTCTGCCTGTTTCCACAGGTTCCCCGTATAACAGCTGCAGGTCTTCCGTTCCGTCCGCCTCAGGAAGCCTTAGCGGAGCTTCGTATAAATTTTCCGCCGGTTCCATACCGCCGGATTCCGTATCTTTGTCAACCTCCGCATCATTATCCGATAAAGTAATTCCTTCCTTTGGCGCAAAGACAGACTCCTCCCACGCCGCTTCTTCTGCTTCCATTCTCTCCATTTTTCGCTGCTCTTCCAGTCTCACGTTCAGCTCTGTCAGGTTCTGTGCCAGAACAGGAATCTCCCATGTGACAAAAAGAACGGCAGAAAGGCCAAGGCAGAAAAGCCTTTTCTTAATGTTTGTCATGGCTTTCCACCTCCTTTCCGCCGGTCGGCAGCTGCAAATATATAAAAATGATACAAATAAGGTCAATCATAAGGACAGTAAAATATCCTACGCCCCTTGCTCCCTCCGGAAACAGGGAAAAGACCAGACGGCTTATGATCCGGCAGACAAATAATACCATCCCGAAAAAAAGGCCCGCTTTTATTTCTCCCGGCGTTCTCCTTTCTTTCCATTCTCTTTCCTTCCATCTCCCCAGAAGGAAGGAAACATAAATGCTTCCCAGAAGGGAGCTTAAAATCTCAACGATTGTTTTCCCTTTTTCTCCCGAAACAGAGCCATTCATACCCAGACATAAGGCAATAAGCCCGGTAAATAAAACGGACAAAGTCGCCCACAAAATATAGCAGGCAGGGATTTTCCACGCTGCTTTTCCTGCCGCTTTCTCTCCTGACGAAAGTTCCCCCGTCCGGATTTTTCTAAGCTGTGCCTTTCCTGTCGGCACACTTTCCGTCTGCAGGCTTTCCTCCTGCGACTTCTTTACCAGCGCGCCCTCTGTCCCCGTGTTTTCTCTCTTCATCTCTTTCATCTTTTGTTTTCCCTTTCCCACGGCCCCTTACATGGTCTTTTCAACGACCTTTTACATGGCCTTTTTTCATAAGTATCAAAAAAACCGACAGCTTTTTACCGTCGGTTTTTATTGTATACTATCTGATTTTTTGATGCTTACCGTATATGGAAAGCATCGGAAAGTTTCTATAAATTTTTTATAAACTTTTTCTTAATTTTTCTGTTCCAGAAAAAAAGCGTGCAGATCACTGAGGCTCCGGGATAGAATTTCCTGTTCTTCCGCTGACAAACGGCTTGCCACGGCGTCTATCAGCTCTTTATGAAACTTTTCATGTCTGGCATAGGCTTTTCTCCCCTTTGCGCTCAGGGAAACCAGGACTACCCGCCTGTCCTCCTCAGATCTGACGCGCTCCACATAGCCCTTTTTGACCAGACCGTTTACGGCTATGGTCAAGGTTCCCATGGTAACGCTCAAGACTTTTGCCACAGAGGACATATTTTTCGCCTTTTCCGTACCGATCGCATTGATAACATGCATATCATTCAATGTTAAATTACTGAATTCCCCCGTCTTGATCTGTCGCTCTTCAATGTTATTGATATCCCTGAAAAGCTCCACAAACAAGCGGTTCAGCGTTTCTTTAATTTCCACTGTACTACCTCTTTCTTTTATCTGCCTATCAGATTCTGGCTGTCAGACATCCGATTTTTTTGATCAAAACCGACACGCTCCCATCAGCCTCGGTAATAAACTCCACGCTGGCGGGGTCGTTATACTCTTTCATGGGAATTTTGATTTCTATGCCAGAATCCGTTTTCAGCACCTGCGTTTCATACTTCTTAACGGTTTTCTCACTCTGGGGCTTGATTTCCTCATGCACCATATCGTATTTTTCCATTTTTTCCTGAAATTCCTGCTTAAGCTGGGGCTTTTCCTCAAAAATCTTATCCGCTATGGTTTCCACCGTAAAGCTGCCGTTTTCCTCAAGCTCCTGATGAATGATATTTTTCGCCTTCATGTTGGCTTCATACTGCTTTGTTTCATCATAATATCCATTCTGCACATTTTCAACCGCTTTTGTCACAATGGACAGCTTGGATTTTGGCGAAAGTCTGCTGGAGCATTTCAGGAAAAGATAGGTAAAATAATTGGTCTTTTCCCCGTTTACATCATACTTTTTCTCGATGGCATAAACGCTTAGGTCGGACAGATTGATGATCGCCGCCTCCTGCAATCTCTGGCTCTCCGTGGGCAGAATGGACTTGTATTTGATGATCCGGTTTTCATTTCCCTCATCTTTGGCCTGGGTTTTATGGGTGTAAAATTCTTTATAATTCATTTTCAAAAGGGCCAGGTAACGGTTTTCCCGCTCGTCAAAGCGGACCACCATCAAATCCGCCGCCGGAATATCAATATTGCTGTTCATGATCTGGTAGAGAAAGTTTGCCATATCCTTGCTCACATCCACAAAATACTCCTCATCATACTGAACAAGCATTTTATAAACTTCCGATTCTTCCTTGTAAAACTGGCAGTTTTTGCAATCGTCCCCGGAAACAATTTTATAAATATGCTCCCGCAAAAAATCCGCAAACTCCGAACCGAATTCTGTTTCCGTATCCGATAAGACCGGCATTCCTACTGTAGAATCCATAATATGTACGATTACTCTTCTGATTCTGATATCATCCTTATACATAATTTCCCTCTTTGTTGTATTTTTATTTCTCGCATCTCTTTGCGATGCGCATTTGAAAAGCCTGTGGCTTTCCTCAAATCATTCCTATATATTTTAACATAAAAATCCAAAATGTCAGACTGACGGAACTGAAAAATGTTGTCGCAACTACCGTTCCGGAGGTTAGAACGCCTTCATGTCCCATATTTTTCGCCATGATGTAGCAGCTTGGCGTTGTGGCCGACCCCAGCATGACCAGAATGGCTACCAGCTTTTCTCCCGTAAATCCCATCCACAAGGCAAAAGGCAGAAACAACGCCGGAAGAAGCAGCAGCTTTACCGCAGTGCAGACAGCCGTAAGCCGGATCTTCTTAACGGCTTTTCTTCCCTCAAATCCTGCGCCCAATCCGATCAGGGCTAAAGGCGACGCTATTACCGAAAAATTGTGTATGGTCTTGTCCACTATATACGGGAATTCCACATGCATAAGGGATACGGCAATCCCCAGCACAATACTGATGATAATGGGATTTTTGGCAATTCCGACAATGGATTTTTTCAAGCCTTCTTTATTCAATTTATGTTCTCCCGGTCCCGTAAAGGAAAGAATCACTACCGCCATTACATTGTATAAGGGCACCGTTCCGATAATCATAAGCGGCGCCATTAAAGATGTCCCGTAAATATTCTGGATAAACGCCAGCCCCAGCACTGCCGCACTGCTGCGGTAGCATCCCTGGGTAAATTCCCCCACCATGTCCTTCTCTTTCAAAAACAGGCTGCTGATTCCCCAAATAGCAAAAATGCTGACAAAAGTAACGCAAAAGCAGAACAGCACGTATTTCCCGTCCCAGACGGAGGCAAAATCAGCTCCCGCCAAATCTTCAAAAAGCATCACGGGCAGGGTTACCTGAAAATTAAATTTATTTAAAACCTTTACAAAAGGCTCGTCTATCATTCTGCATTGCTTAAACAAATACCCCATGACCATGGTCAGAAAGATTGGTATTGTGGCGTTCAGCGAAAAAATTAAATGTTCCATGTTTGATCTGATTACCTCTTTCAGGTTTATTCCGAATCCTCCTGAACCTCTTCCAGCTTGTGGATTAAATGTTCTTCCAGAGTCAGAATATCCTGAAAGAGATTTTTCTGGAGTAAGGAAAAATCCTTTTGTTTTGAAGGGATTTTACCGCAATACTTTTTATAGTAATCATTGATTTCCTTTCGTTTCTTTTTAATGGCGTTTTCTTTTCCATGCTCAAAGTCATGCCTGAAGTCCGTCCTGATGGATTTTACCGCAAAAATGCACTCATAAACGCTTTCATTCCGTACGGCGGAATCCGTAACCACCTTTTTTATCCTTTCCAGATTTTCATACAGCAAAAAATACAGCGCGTCAATTATTTTTCCCAATTCGCCTTTGGACGTACAGGTTATGGTTGCAATCTCAACCGCACCTGTCACTAATTTATCCGTAGGCTTAAAAAACTTATCCTTATTTCTGTCCTCGCACAGCCGGTTGATGATCATGGCATTTTCCACAATCAGCTTTCCCATTTCGGTAATCTCAACAAGAATGGATTTTTCCAATCCCTCTTCCGGCGTGATATGTATGTCCTTTCTGTTGGTATAACCGATATATCGGGGGATCTTGGAAAGAGTTGAAGGGGTTTTTACCTGTTCCTCTGTTTTTATCCCTTCCTCTGTATTTGTCTTTTCCTTTGCTTCATCCCTTGCCTCTTGTGCATCTTCTATTTCCCGGAATTGGGCGTCTATGATGACCCGGCTGTCATTCTCCCCTTCGTCCTCTATTTGTGACCGGACCGTTGTAAGAAAATCACTGGTCCATCCCACCTGTCTGTCCACGAATTTGGAAACGGCGTCCAACATTCCCAGACGCCCTTCTATATTAAAGTCATCTTGACAAAAGGCTTTTTGAATGGCTTTATGCTGATTTTCCACCAGCCTTTCATAATCCGAAAGAAAAGAATCGGGTGCGATCAAATTCTTCCACTTATCCCCTGCCACGTCCGATATGGCGTCAATCAGTGAAATCTGCGCAGAGGTAAAGGGTATCTCCAAATCCATGGAAAACCTGTCAGCCATTTGAAAGGTTTTTTCTTCCAATTCCAAAAGAGAATCCGACGGCATCAGTTTGGAAACGGGTCTGAAACAGTCCAGATCGGCTATATCACTTTTCTCCATAAGCCAGGGATTTTCTTTTCTCAGCCAGTCCAGATTCCATGTGTCCTCAAGCCGATTTATTTTTACTGCATCCTGCCACCCCTGCCAAAAATCCGTTTTTTCCTTCAGTCCGCCTACAACATCTTCAAGTTCCTTTAAACTCCTTTCAGAATCCGTCAGATAGTCCCGCTTTAACAGCGCGGCAAAACCGTTTTGTTCGTCATATATATCTTCATTTCCCGGCAGGAGATTTTTGCCATTCAGTATTCTTTGGTATTCTTCTATCATCGATTTGCCGCCCATAAGATTTTCCCCTTTGTCTATTTCTATCTTATGTTACAGGATTTCTTTTCCGATTACAAGTCCCGGCAGCTGCCCTCACGGAAATCAATTTTTAAGGCGGCAGACGGTCCCCGGGGCATATAATTCCTTTGGCGGCACGCTCCCGCTTCACGAAAAGCGCAGCAGATGCTAAGCTCGCAAAAAACCTCGCTAAGCACTGGCGCTTTTCAAGAGCCGCCGCAGGAAACTATATGCCCCGGGGACCGTCTGCCGCCTTAAAAATTGATTTCCGCAAGCTACCCTATTGCGCATTCATATTTATGTTAATATAATATAAATTATCTGAATTTGTGATTTTCAGGCGCATCCAATCAACGGCCAATATTTTATAGTTTATATTATTAGGGGAAAGAAGTATGACATTCAAGCGAAACAGAGCCTTTACGATCATCATGATATCTGCATGTATTGTTTTAGCGTTTATTGCAGTAGTTTTTCTGCGGTTTCGGGGCGGCATGCGCATAAAGCCTTCTTTTGATATTGCACCCGATACAGATATTATCTGTTATCGTCAGGACGATTCAAGGTGGGCAGATGAACATCTTGGTAATTCAAAATATACACTGGAGTCTTCCGGATGTCTGGTAAGCTGCATTGCTTCCGCACTTTCCATGGAATATGGTATAGAAGAAACTCCTTCCACATTAAACGCCCGTTTGTCTTCCGACGGAGTTTACGATTCCGAGGGTAATATACAGTGGGAAGGTCTTCGTCAGGCAACCGGCTATCAGGTGGATCTGCCTTCGGATATTTCATCGAATATGATTGACAGTTATTTGTCCCGGGGAATTTACCCTATCGTAAGAGTTCGGATGTACGCTCTTGGGAATGTACATTATGTACTGATTGTAGAAGCGGAAAACGGCAGATACCGGTGTATGGACCCCTTGAAGGATGAGTTGACGGACCTGGCTGATTACGGAAATCGTATTTATGCTGTGAGATGTGTTTATTAGATTCTTCAACCATAATAATGATCTTGACCGTTCCATCTGAAAGCATTTCGGAATGTGTAATTTCTGTTTCATCATCTAATATCATAAACGGATACATCATGATATCAGCCCTCTGGATAGTTCTAAAAGAAGCGCTGCACATGCAACGCTTCTTTAAAATAAGGGGAACTATATTAAAAGGTAAATTAGCAAATTTTAAATGGTTACTTCTCTTGTTACAACGCCTTCCAGAGGAAAAGGAATGTACGCTGTTCTGGTGCATACCGTCAAACGCACTTTGTGGACTCCTTTTGGAAGTCCGCCTTCCTGTAAAACACGGACAGTTGCTTTCTGGTCATACTCCCACTTGATTCCGGCTACTGTTTCCATTTCGTCCAAAGTAAACCAGTCAATATGATCCGGGGTAAAACGGATATTTTCACGGGGTACTTCAACACCATCTGTCTCAACTTTGATATGGTTTACCATGGAAAGCGGAATTCCCCGATAATAGGTAATATAGGTTTCCATTTCATATCCGATTATTTTGCCGTCTTCTTCCACATTCCGGCAGCTTCCTTCAACAAATACATTGTTTTCAAACATCTTTTATATCCTCCTTATCCCTGAATTTCCTTTAAAAGTTTCTTGAGCATCTTCTGATGCTTCGCAATCTGTTCCTTCTCCGGAATTTCACATCCCGGAAGCACCCAGCGGTTTCCTTCATATTCCGTTGATACATATCCGTCATAGCCATGCTTATGAAGATATTCCAAAATCTCTCTGTAATCAATGCTGTATTCTTCGCCCTCATCCGTCATCTCATACAGTTTGAAATGAAAATGCTGAATATTTTTTACATAAGGATCCATACAGGATAAATCACGGTTTTCAAATCCAAATACGTTGCCGGCATAGGCTTCATCAGCTTCCTTATTGACTATATGCTCTGACAAGCCGGGAACGTGATATATATCAATGCCCTTTCCTTCGGAAAATAGATCCGAACCGCGGGCAAAGATTTCATCTACAAAGCGTACAATCTCATCGCTCGTTCCGAATACTTGCTGATAATACTCTGTAATAACCCGCGGAACTCTCTTACAAAAGAGACTGGCATCCGGCACAATTCCGATATAAGGAGAATTTAAGCGAAGCATTTCCTGCAGAAATTCTTCCGTTTTGGGCACATCAAAGCCCAATCCTCCGTGAATTTCGATACAAAGGCTGATTCCATATTTCTCTGCCGTAGGAAGCACCGGTTCCAATACCCATGCAGGCACCATGGACACCAGGCGTATAACCTTAAATCCCAGTCTGTGCGCCATCACAATTTCTTTTTTAATCAAATCCACGCACTCCCGTTTGGTCAACTCACGGTTTTTATAGAGATTCGTATTTAAAAATATGTCATCGCAGGCTAAATCCAAACCATATTTTTCCACAAGACGATCCCATTCCGCATACGTCTCTTCAGAGGGTTCCGGGGTTCCATGAAGCATCTGATCCGGTAAAAGTTCAATTCCTTCTACCTCCAGCTCCTTCATGTACCGGAAAACGTCCTCCAATTTCATTGTTCCTGCCATGAATTCACATTGCAGGCTGTACAGGCTAACACAAGTTTTTATTCTGCTCATTTCAAATCCTCCTTCTTTTAAGAATAAATTTTATTTCTTTAAATGATCATTGCCGCTATTTTTCCTATCCGATTATATAATTTTCAATATAATGCTTTGAAAGAAGCAGCGAATTATGCACATCCTCTTTTGATTTTTCAAAAGCCTTATCTTCAATTTCCAGGCAGATATAGCCGTTATATCCTATGTCCGTCAAAGCGCTGACATATTTTCCCCAGTTCACATCTCCCAGACCCGGAAGCTTGGGCGACATATATTCAAGAGGATATGCCATGGTTCCCACTTTTTCCAGTCTGTCGGCATAAAGCTTAATATCTTTGATATGCACATGAAAAATTTTATCCCGGAAATCATAAATAGGCTTTATGTAATCTATCATCTGCCATACAAAGTGGGAGGGGTCATAATTGATTCCCAGATTATCGCTTTTCAGTATCTCAAAAATTTTTTTCCAGTTGGCGGGGCTGGTAAACAGATTCTGCCCTCCCGGCCACTGCTCCTGTCCGAAAAGCATGGGGCAGTTTTCAATGGCTACCTTTACGTTTTCCCTTTCCGCTTCCTTTAAAATATCAGGCCAGACTGCCGCGACCACCTCAAGGTTTTCCTCTACCGTAGCATCCGTTACCCTTCCGATAAAGGTAGTAACCATATTGACTCCTAATTTGGCAGAAGCCTTAATCACTTTCTTTAAATGTGTAACGGCTTCCGTTCTTTTTTCCGGGTCCCGGTCTAAAGTATTGGGATAATAAGCCAAAGAGGAAATCTCCACGTTCTTTTTGGAGCAGTACGCCTTTATCTCTTCCGCCCTTTTGTCATCAAGGGCATCCACATCAATATGGGTTACCCCCGCATAACGTCTTTCTGCTTTTCCCTTTGGCCAGCACGCCACTTCTATACAACTAAAACCATGCTCAGACGCAAAGTCCACCACTTCTTCAAAGCTTTCATCCTGCAAAATAGCAGTAACAAATCCCAGCTTCATCTTCATCACCTCTTTACTTTTTATTTTTCCACTTCTACCCATGAATTGCTCATGGCGCTTTCAAAAATACAGTCGCTTAAAATCATTTCCCGAAGTCCGTCTTCCAAACGGGCAAACTCATAATTTCCATCTGTATCAAAGCTGTCATAGAACTGGCGGAACACATTTTTAAAGGCATCGGGAAAGCCTTCTATATGCCCCGACGGATAGGAAGCCAGTGAAGCCGTCTCTTTATGCATTAAGGAAGCATCCTTCGTCATAATTTCATTGGGTCTGTCCCTATGTCCGATCCACAAATCATTTAAGCTTTCGGAAGACCACTCAAGGGATTGTTTGCTGCCGGCAATGCTTAAGGTAGTGGTATTTTTCTTTCCCGCAAAAACCATGGAAACTATGGCGGTTCCGATGGCGCCGTTTTCCAATTCAAACATTACCACCGCTTCGTCTTCCGTATCGATGGGAATCTCCTCATAGGACACATCCGTTACAGTCTGGAAGGTTTCTACCTTTCCCATGGGTTTCTTTCTGACTGGATAAACAGTCCTGAAAGCCGCATTGACTCTCTTAATTTTTTCGCCGGTCACAAATTCTGCCAGATCCATCCAATGAGAACCGATATCCGCAATTGCTCTTGTCTTTCCTACCTGTCCTTTTTCCAGTCTCCAGCTGTAATCCGTGTCATACATGAGCCAATCCTGAACATATCCCCCATGTACGGAAAATAAGTCTCCCACTTCGCCCTTTTCAATCATCCGATGCATTTCATTTGGCATGGGATAAAGTCTGTTATGAAAATTAACGGCTCCTACTATGCCTTTTTCTTTTGCCAGACTTACTAACTCCTTCGCCTGCTCTACCGTTGTGGTAAAGGGCTTTTCACAGATAAAGTTAACGCCCTTTTCAATGGCATATTTAGCAATTTCATAGTGTGTATGATTCGGCGTACAGATATGAATCGCATCCGGTTTCTGTTCGTCAATCATCTTTTTATAATCACTGTAAGCGTTTTCAATGTGCATGGACGCCGCCTTTTTATCTGCGTCTATGGCATCGCAAAGAGCTACGACGGATACGTTTCCCAGCCTTCGGAGCATTTCCACATGGACAGCCCCGATAAATCCTGCTCCAATTACTGCTGCCTTATATTCTTTCATCGCAAGCGCTCCTTCCTAATAGGGATTCTTTCTTTCCCATTCCTGCTGCATACTGTTTCCGGGCTGTACCATGACTTCAATCTTATTTCCTTCGGGACATACCATCCAGATAATCTCGCATCTATCCAGTCCGAAATTTCCTTTAGCGGTCCCGTCCACAGGCAACGGTTCCGATTCGGTAAAGGGCTGGGAGCAGCAATAAACATCATTTTCTCCCCATGCTTTTACCGTATCCACAACCTTATAAATCTGCAGTGCAAAATGTCCAAGCAAATCGTCGTCACATACGCAAACCGGATGCTCCGCCTGCAAAAGCTCTACATACTGCCCGCTTTCGCCCACTGTAAATACCATTGCGTTTTCCCTTTTTTCCACCGGTTCAAAACACATGCCCTTAAGATGCTTTCCCATCAGTTCTAAATCATTGGCATAGATCGAAACACCTGCAAGGGAATGAAACAGTCTGTGTTTTTCAGATTTATGTCCCTTACGCTCCACCAGGCGAATCTTAGCTCCCGCCGGGTCGGTAATATACCCGTCTTCCACTTCAATTCCTTTACTTTTCAGCTCCTCTATGGCATTCTCCAAATTATCGCAGCCCAGACCAAAAGATTGAAACGCTTCATTTTCATGAACGGGAACCGGGCATCTTGCAAAATCCGGTGGATTAATCACACCGTTAAACAGTTCCAGGTATTCTTCCGGAGCTATTCTTAAGTAAGTAAGCCATGGCAAACTGTCATTTTCGTCAGGTTCTCCCATTCCCACCATTTCTTTAAATTGGCCCACATTCAATTCAAACATTTGTTCAAATCCCAGCTTACCGCAGTAAAATTCTAAAGCCGCATCATAGTCATTTTCCTGTAATGATACATGAAATAAATTTTTAATTGCTTTCATCTTTTTTCTCCCTTCTATGCTTCCTGTGCAACTTTACGCACACGGATTTTATCAAGCAGTCTCGAACCCTGCTGGTCAAGAATAATTGCCACAATGATAACAAGTCCCTTTGCAATTTTCTGCCAGTTGGAATCCACGCCCAACAGATTTAAGGAATTGGAAATTACCTGAATCAAAAGGCATCCGATCAATGTGCCGAACACATTTGCTTTTCCACCTTCCATAGGAGTGCCGCCGATTACTACGGCTGCAACCGCATCCATTTCCATTCCGGCACCGGCAGTAGTCTGAGCACTGGCCGTACGTCCTGTTAAAAGCAGTGCTGCGATTCCTACGCACATACCCGTAATAATATATACTGCATACATAATCTTCTGTGTGGGAATTCCGCAGACTCTTGCAGCCTTCCTGTTTCCACCTACAGCCAGCGCATATCGTCCAAACTTGGTTCTCTGCATTACAATCGTCATAACGATGACCAGAAGTATCATGACAATAACCGGAAAAGGAATTCCCAGAATCTTTCCTGTTCCAAAAAACAAATACCAGTCAGGCAGTCCCGATATACTCTTTGCATGACATACAAGAAGGTTAACCCCCTGATATACCATTCCCATTGCCAGAGTGACAATAAAAGGAGCAAGGTTAAACACGGATGTGACAAATGCATTTAAAAATCCGCAAAATCCTCCGATTGCCAACGCCGCTATAATTACGATTGGCGCGCTTACTCCGGAAACCGACATCATGGCCGTAGCAATACCAATCATTCCCAGCATATAGCCGATAGAAAGATCGATCATTCCCGAAGAAAGTACCAACGTAAATCCCAGTGATAATGTACAACTGGTGCAAATCTGTCTTAAAATATTGGTTAAATTCCTGCTGGAAAAGAAATCATTCGTTAAACAGCAGACTATGAGGACAAAAATAACCAATATTACAAGCGCTTTATTATCCATCAATATCTGAACAAGTTTTTCACTGTCCATTTTCTTTTTACTCTTACTCATCTGAAAGCTCCTCTCCTATCCTAATGCATGCTTACCCAACAGCTCCTGGGTCGCTTCTTCTTTTGCACATTCCGCTGCGATCTTTCCGTTTCTTATTACAAAAATGCGGTCTGACATTCCCAAGATTTCCGGCATTTCGGAAGAAACTAATATGATTGCCATTCCTTGTTTTGCAAGCTCTCCAATAATAGAATAAATTTCGCTTTTTGCCCCCACATCAATTCCTCTGGTAGGCTCATCCAAAATCAATACTCTGGGAGTCGTCATTAACCAGCGTCCTATAATAGCCTTCTGCTGATTTCCGCCGGATAATGAGGTAATAAGCATATTTTCATTTGCCGCTTTCACGGTCATATCTTTTATCATTTTGGATACAGCTTCTTTTTCCTGTTCTCTTTTCACAATTCCCATTTTGGAGCAAAATTTTGACAGGGCGGCTAAAGACATATTGTCCTTAACGGAAGCCGTTTTGATAATACCAAAATCCCGCCGGTCTTCCGTAACCATTGCCATTCCCAGTCTTACTGCATCTTTTGGCGAACGAATCGTTACTTTTTCTCCGTCCATATGGACTTCTCCCGAAAGAACCGGGTCTATTCCGAATATGCCCCGCATGATTTCACTTCTTCCGGCTCCCACCAGACCTGAAAATCCTATGATTTCTCCTGCCCTTACATGAAAGGATATATCCGTATAGTCTAATCCGCAAAGCTCCTTAACCTCCAGAACAACCTCTCCCTTTTGTGTTTCGATTACAGGATATTGTTCTGTTAATTCCCTTCCGATGATCATACTGATCAATTCATCTCTGGAGGTTTTGGCACAATCTCTTGTTCCGATATAATGACCGTCCCTGTAAACGGATACCCTGTCACAGATTGTAAGAAGCTCCTCTATCTTATGAGTGATGAAGATAATTGCCGTTCCTTCCGCTTTCAGTGTACGAATAATTTCAAAAAGAATATTTACTTCTTTATCAGAAAGCGAGGATGTAGGTTCATCCATAATAATGATATCCGAATTACAGGATACGGCTCTTGCCAGTTCCACCAGCTGACACTGCGCCACTGTCAGATTGCTTACCAGCTCGTTAGGATTAATATCTATTTTCAGCTTATCTTTCAGAAGTCTGTTTGTCTCTTCCAATCTGGCCTTATTGTCGATCAGAAATCCCTTCATAAATTTATCTTCCCTGTGCAGCCAGATATTTTCGGCAACCGTAAGGGGTGGAATCAAGCTGATTTCCTGATGTATCATGGAAATACCTGATGCGATAGCCTCTGCCGGGGATTTAAAACAAACCTCTTTTCCCTTTAAAAAAATTTGGCCCTCATCCTTAGGTAAATCTCCCAATATTACATTCATCATTGTGGATTTTCCCGCTCCGTTTTCGCCTATAACGGAATGTACTTCTCCACGCTTGATCTCCAAATCCACTTTGTCCAATGCCTTAACACCCAAAAAGCTTTTGGAAAGCTGTCTGACCTCCAGTATTGTCTCCTGCTGCATTGCTTTCCTCCTTTCTGATATAAGTCGGGAAGCCGTACCTTGTCCGGCAAGGCTTCCCGTAATCTTCTTTTACTTCTTACTTATCTTCCCTTGTAATCAAGTCAAGGTTCTCTGTTGTCAGTTTTACTTCATTGGAATCCAGATTTCCCAATGCGCAATCCACCATGGATTTTGCACAGGAGGACGTATAGCCCATAAAATTAATGGAAACCGTTGCCGCCATATCGCCGGACTCTACCAGTGCCAGACCTATGTCATTACCGTCAATGCTGATGATCGTAATATCTTCTCTTCCTGCTGCCTTACATGCATTTACAACGCCCTGAGCCTCTTCATCGTTTACACATGCAATAACATTAATTTCAGGATGTGAAACAAGCCAGTCCTCTGTAAGGGACTGTGCATCATCCGTAGACCAGTTGCCCTCTCCTTCAACTACAAGCTTTACATTGTCATGCTTGTCCACAAAGTTCTCTACAAATCCTGCCGTTCTCTCAACTCCTGCCATATTACCTGCATCGCCGGTAACGCAGGCTACATTATATTCCATGTTTTCATCGTAAATGCTTTCCATATACTCGGCCTGCATTTGTCCGCATGCGTATTGGCTGAAACCTTCATATATATAGGTGTAATCTGCTTCCTCTTCCAAAGCAATTGCGATTCCCACCGGAACTCCTGCGTCTACACAAGCATTGATTGCGGGAATAATTCCGCTGCCGCCTACAGAATTCATAATGAAGATCATATCCGGTTTCGTTGCAATCAGACTTTCCACATCATCAATTAACTTAGCGATATCTCCATCTGCATTTGTCAAAGTTGTTTGAATGTCATAATCCGGATAATCGTTTTCGAAACAGGATTTAATTGTATTGACTGCTACTGTTTGACCGTCGTCCAAAATACCCCATGCCAAACCGATTTTAATAACCTGCTTCCCTTCTTTATCAGAACTATCGGGAGCTTCCGTCTCTTCTCCACCTTCCTCAACTGCAGGTTCTTTTGTATCGCCGGTTTCTGAATTTGTGTCGCCGCATGCCACAAGGGAAAATGCCATTGCTGCGGAGATAATGAGTGCCAGTAATTTCTTTTTCATGTCGTTTTCCTCCATTTCTTTTTTTCTAAAAATTTTTTCATGAAAATTTTTAGTTGCGTTTTTTCATTTGTGTCTCATGACTTTATTATGATATTCTTTGCATTTTTTGTCAATATCAATAATATTATTTAATAATTTCCGTCACTTTTCACATTTTACTGTCAATTTGTTTGTGGCTTATGCAATTAAAACGCAACTATTTTCATGAAAATAATATTTAATTTCACATTTTTTCATTTAATTCTTGCACTACTTTTTCAATTAAGCTATAATAAGCACAAGATAAATAATAAAGCAAAGGAGGTTCCTCATATGGAATCGTCAAAGATGTCTATTACAGAAATCGCAAAACGCGCAGGCACTTCCGCTGCTACTGTTTCCAGAGTTTTAAATCATCCCGAGTTAGTCAACAGTGAAACAGCGGAGCAGATTCGTGCCGCTATGGAAGAGCTGGGCTATACTCCCAGAACCTCCAAGAGCTCCAAATCCAAAAAACTGATCATCATTAACGTCCCGGAAGTTACAAATCCTTTTTATAGTGAAGTAATAAACGGAATCGTTTCTTCAACGACTAATCATTCCTATTATACCTTGATCAGTCAGGACGATTTAGGCGACAATCAGTCAATCAACAGCTTTATTAAGCTTTTAAAATCCACCAAGGCCTGCGGCGTCGTTCTTTGTTCCCCGCTTCAGAACCAGTTTTATGATCAAATCGGCTCTCTGATGCCAGTTGTCCAGTGCTGTGAATACAATTCCGTGGAATACTCCTATGTGAGCATTGACGATTTCCAAGCCGCTTATAATGTTATGGAGCACATTTATTCACAAGGGCGAAGAAAAATCGCTTTTATTAACGGCCCTCTTAATTTCAAATACGCAAGAGAGCGCCAAAGAGGCTATGAAGCTTTCTTAGAACATGCCGGATTGTCCCGCATATCCAACTGGTCCCTTCAGCTTTCGGCCATCAACTATGATATGGCGTTTGCTTCTGTCTGCCAGCTTTTGACTTCCAGCGCACCTCCCGACGCCATTTTTGCATCCTCGGATTTGATTGCCGCCGCCGCAATAAAGGCCGCAAAGCTACACCATATACGAGTTCCGGAGGATCTAATCGTGGTTGGTTTTGACAACATCAATATCTCCACCATCTGCGATCCCGCTATCACTACTATTAGTCAGCCCCGTTTCCAGTTAGGTTATACCTCCGGAGAGATAATTCATGAACATATTGTTTCTCCCGGTGCAAATAAACAACAGGTTCTACTAAATACCGAGCTGATCATCCGCGATTCTTCTATTTTCAGGAAGAATAAAGAAGAATTGGTTGTTTGATATCCTAAAAGGTAAAATGATATAACATTTACAATATAAAAGCGGGAGTTCTCACACGAGAATTCCCACCTTTTTTACTATTATTCAAACCTTTTATCTGAAGATTTTCTATTTCTCTCACTACCTTTTCCCAGAATTTTCACACGAAAGGTCGTGCAGTCATATGTTTGACCCAAATAGAGTATTATCATTACATACTAAATAATTGCCCCGCTATATACAAACTGCCTGTTTGACGGCCTTTACCGTAACAAAAACCGTATCTCCCGGCTGTTTTTCAATCTTATTTCGGATACCCTTAGGAATCCCAATGATATAGCAAACCGAACCATCGTCATTCTTCACACCCATATTTACAATACTCCCGCAATAAGCCTCCCCGTCAAAGGTTGCTTCTACCTTCACTCTGCCCTTTCCGAATTCCTCTCTGATATTATAGGGAAAACGTATATATGCGCCGCCTTTATCAGGAACGGCCTCTATTCTTGCATGAAATTCATAAACCTTGTCCTCCGTCATCCGTTCGCTATCTTGTTTTTCATTTTTCATATCGTATACTCCGCCTATTTTGTATTGTTGGTCCAAAAGCTATCTTACCCTTATTATACCAACATTTTAGCCAGAATAATACTTGCAATGGTTCCCCCCAATGTGGCGATCATCGCTCCGGGCAGCGTCCATTTTGTTTTTGCAACCTTGGCAACCATAAAATAAACGGACATCGTATAGAAAATGGTTTCCGTGGAGCTCATCATAAGGGAGGTTATCATTCCCATAAGAGAATCCGTCCCGAATCTCTTAAAAATATCCAGCACCAGTCCCGTAGCCGCCGAGGAGGAAAACATTTTGACCAAGGTCAGGGGAACCAGATCTCCCGGAAATCCCAAAGGATCCGTTACCTTTCCAATCAGTCCTCCCAGAAATTCCAGAAAGCCCGACGCCCGCAATACCCCAACCGCTACCATCAGACCGATTAAGGTAGGGGTAATTTCCACCACGGTTTTTAAGCCGTCTTTTGCTCCTTTGATAAATGATTCATAGACCGGGGTTTTCGTAGTAAGCCCGTAGGCTACAATGTAGAAAATCAGTACGGGGATAACGATGTTGGATATATTTGCAAGTACGCTCATAGTTGTCCTTTAAGTTCTTTGTTAAGACAGTCTATGATTTATGGGAGCAGGTTATGCCATTAGGGAACGGAGAAAGTGGAATCCGGCACTGAAACAGAAAAACGGATTCCACTTTCTCCTGATATTTCAGATGAGATGAGGATATAAACATGAATATTTCTCAGGGGCGCTCTGTTATATCTTTGCGCAGGGCAGGGTTGGATAGCGTAAAGTAACCGCTCTCCAGACTTTCGGAATAGTCATATCTGACCTTGAATGCCAGCAGTTCATTTTCCGTCCGGAACCCATTGGTTTCTCCTTCCGATGCGGCATCCAAATCTGTTTCCCCAATACCTTTCGTGTAGACAACAGGATTTATGACTATATAGATATCTTTCGTACTTTCATCATAATCAATCCAGACAAAATTAGAGTAGGATATTCTTGAAAATTCTTCATCTCCCACAAAAAATAGTTTGGGTATCAGGACACGGTCTGTTCCTTTCTCCGAAATCTTTACCCGGTGTTCATCTTCTATCACTTCTGTTTCTAACAAACCGGCAGCTTCCTCTTCTATCATTTCAGAAGTCAGTTCATAGGGAACTACGGTGCAGGTTTCGTAGGTTTCACAAAGAAAGAGGCGCTCTCTATATAGAAGATCCGGGTCTTTCTGTCCACAGAGCCGAAAGAAAATCTCTTCCCTACCGTCCTCATCAAAGTCCGCCATTTCAATTTGCGGACAAAATCCCCCTACATCCCAGTCCCAGTCAAAATAATTTGTATTACTGTCGTCGCCTGCCTTTTCCTTGTAGTCTATAATAATGCCTTTTGTGCCAAATTCAGGGCTGATAACTCCATAGACCTCTGCTCTTTCGTTTTCTGCTCCGTCAAAATACACCAGATGATCTTCCCACAAAATGTCCTCATTTCCATTTTTGTACTCCATCAAGAAATCCGTCCATGTATAATCGCCGCTATGTCCGCCGTTTTCCTGTTCCCAGTATTGCTCCATTACCCGGTCCATAATCCGAAAAAGGGTTGCTTCCCGGTCAGTCTCCTCAATTGCCCTCTCCATTTCCTCTCCGGCCCGTTCTGCCTCCATTTTTGCCTCTTCTGCCTCCGCCGTTGCTTTCTCCGCTTCCTCTCTGGCGAACATGTCATTGGAATTCTCTACATCCCCATATTCTTTAAAAAGCTCCCTTTCCGGCTTCTTTGAGAAAACAAAGTATAGAAGGGCAGTAATGCATTCCTGATTAATGCAGCGGTTCCATTCTTCCTCATCCGCCTTGTTCAAATTTTCACAGCGGAAGCATTCTATCTCATTGATATCGCCGAAGCCAATGTACCTTGCCATATAAATATAGGGCTTATCCGCTTCGATTTCATGAGATTGCCCGTCCGCCCACAAAATATCCGCAGCTTCCGAAGCTGCCCTTTCCGAAATCGGAATATTGCTGACCCTGCTGATCATACCTGTATTATAAGAAATAACCAGGCTGCTCTGTTCTCCTTCTGTGTCACCGCCTTCCGTATTAACCCAAAATCCCGTAAGAGGGGTAAAGCCTTCCTCATAAGCCGTCATGTCATGGCTGGCGACCACTCTTCTTCCTTCGTATGCTCCGCCTTTATAAATATCCGCATAAACCAGATAGCTTTGTATGTCATCCCCAAATTCAAAATCACTTTTTATGGATTTCCCCGGCATGATCGTACTGGCAAGAACCGGCTGATCTTCCGTAACAGAAATCGTCACGCTGTTGGTTCCTTTGTTTCTCCATCCGCCCTGTCCGTTGGTTGCAAATACCAGACACAAAGCTATCAACAAAACCGCACCCAGAACCGCCGCCGCTATCCCCGTCTTTTTAAATTTTAAAACATTTTTGATTCTCTTTCCCGCATTGCTTTCCCCGAAATTTAAGGGACCTGCCAGCCTTCTTTTCTCTGTGGCAAAGGACAACAAAAGCCTGCCGTAATTTTGTTTAATCTCATTGCCATGGTTGCTGATTACCTTCTCATCACAGCTCATTTCCATATCCTGACACATGAAATAATAGGCCGCCCACACAAGGGGATGAAACCAGTATATTACGGCAATTCCGTATGCAATGCCTTTTATCAGGTAGTCCCTTCTGCGGATATGGTACTGCTCATGACCCAAAATATATTCCCGCTCCTCTCCCTGTAAACGGAAGGGAATATAGATTTTAGGATGTATCATACCGAATACAAAGGGCTGAAAGATCCTGTCGGATTCATATATGTTACCTTCTGCCAGCACTGCGTCCGCCGTCTGTTTCTTTATTTTCACAATTTCTAAACATGTATAGATAAGCAAAACGCCTACGCCCGCTATCCACACAACAGAAAATACCTTTGGCAGCAATTCTTTCATGCTCATTTCCCGGGTAACGGCCTCCCTATCCTGCTTTATTCCCGAGGCATCCAATGCCCCTCCTTTTATAGGAAGTACCGTTTCATTTCTCATAACCGGTCCGTTGCCGGCCTCCTCTGTCTCTATAGCCACATACTGAATCCCTGTTTCTGTTTTTTCCATTTCATCAAAATAGCGGAGATTAAAGAAACTGTATGCAAAAGAAAAAGAAAAGGGACAAATCAGGCGAAATGCCACAATACTCCAAAGGATATAGGAATAAATCTTCGGCAGTCTCCGAATACATAATCTGATCAGGAAAACTGCAATAATCACATATCCCGCTGTGATGCTCATATTTAACAGCTGTAGAAAAATCCTCTCCAATCCCATAGTCTTTCCTCCTCTTTCCAAATTCGACCATTTTATCTTTCTGTCAACGCTTTTTCATAAATTTCACACTTCAAAATTTCATACTTTTTCTTTTATACCGGCTATTCCTTGTGGTCATCTATCATCTGCTTTAATTTTTCCGCTTCCTGCTCCGACAAAGTCCTCCCTCCCAGAAAAGCCGCCAGAAATCCCGGCAGGGAACCTTCAAAGGTCCTCTCCACAAAATAATCCGATTCCTCCGCCTGTACCTTTTCCTTGGGAATCAGTACCGAAACCAGAGCGTCCTGATTTTGGATATATCCCTTATCGCAAAGCTTTTTAATGACTGTATAGGTAGTGGACTTTTTCCACCCCAGCTTTTCCTTGCATAATCCTACGAGTTCTCCCGATTTTACAGGGGCATTTTCCCATACGATCATCATAAAGCGGTAGTCGCTGTCGCATAATTTTAATGTTTCTAAAGATTTTTCCATTGTTGCCCTCATCCTATTGTCTTTGCAAAATGTCGTCTGCTTATTAAGCTGTTTTTGAAAGGTCGATTATTATAGACCTTTTATTCAGTCTATAACAACCGACCTGCTATGTCAAGATTTTTATAGTATCTCTATTTTCATATCTCTATTTTCGTTTCTCCACTTTCCTTCTCTATTTTTCGTTTCTCTATTTTTCCTTCTCTACTTTCGCATAAACTCCGTAACATGCTTCCTCATCCAGATCGGAAACATATTCCTCTGGCAGGCGGGATTTTTCCTCTGTTCAATGCCGATGGTATCAAAGAACGTAATCCATAGCTTAGTATATTCATCCTGGTATTCTTCCGTTTTTGACAAGCTTTTGGCCTCCTCATCCGTCAAAAACTGCAGATAAAAGTCCTGATTGACCGGATGGATAGCGGCAATTTTGCGATTGTCGTCCATAATAATCCAATGCTCCGAAGGCATTCTGTCCTGAAAGTGCTCTGCCACAGGCATAAGCACATTGTTTTTGGGCTCTATGTGGCTGACGTAAACCTTCCCCTCTATGGCATTAAAACGCACAAACTCCCTGAAAAAGTGAGCTTCATTGCCCACGTTCCGTCTAAGCTCCATGGTACGGATAACAGGAGGATAGGAAAGCATGGACATAACTTTTCTGCCATAAGCAAACCCCAGAATCAGAAAACGATATATGGTATCAAGGGCGTCCGGAGCGTTGGAAAGGGAGGCATAAAAAATATGAACATAGGCTTCCTCGGATATTTTGTTCCGTATGGAGCGTACAACCATTTCCGTCTTATGTGCATCCGGCTCCACATGAATATATTCACAAAATAGATCAGGCTGTACAACAGGACCTTTTAAAAGCTTTACGTTGTCATGTCCCCGTTTGCTTGCCCATGCATCATAAATACAGGTCATGATGCTTTCAAAATCATCATTGCAGGTAAAAACCGTCATATCCGTCTCCAATCCAAAAACAATTCCTCAGTGCGGCGCAAAACAAAAGGTTACCCTCTGCCGCGTTTTATCCGCCGCTCCCCTGTTTCTTTTGCACTGCATTTTCCTCAGCCAACCCCAAAATCATCAAAAAGAGACATCTGTTTAAAATTATTTTGATGGGCAATCTGCCAGTTTTCCTTGGAATTGGTGGCTGTCAGCTGTCTGGTAATATACTGCTCTTCAATGGGGGTATGATACATCATTTTACCCCCGCAGGTAATAAAATAGTGCGCCCTTTTTAAAACCACGCCCATTTTCTTTAAGGTATCAAAATCCAGACTGCCAAAGCGTCGGGCTTGCATGATCCTGCCCGCCGACCTGGGACCTACTCCGGGAATGCGGAGAATCAAGTCGTAGGGAGCGGTCTGAATCTCTATGGGAAATAATTCCAGATGGCGCAAAGCCCAATCGCACTTAGGGTCAAGCTGTTCATTGAAATTGGGCTTATCCTCCGAAAGAAGCTCATCCGCCTGAAAGCCGTAAAAACGCAGAAGCCAATCCGCCTGGTAGAGCCTGTGCTCCCTCAAAAGAGGCGGCGGCGTCCCAATGGCAGGAAGATTGGCGTCCTCATTGATCGAAACGTAGGCCGAATAGAAGACCCGCTTCAAATCATAAGACTGATAAAGCTTCTGGGTGGTCTGAATCAAATGGTAATCCGTTTCCCCGCTGGCTCCTATGATCATCTGGGTGCTCTGTCCCGCCGGGGCAAAGGGTCTTGTAAGCTTATCCTTAGTCAGGGAAGGAGAGAGGGTTTTCTTCTCAAGAAGCTGTCCCTGACCGTCTTGCCCTGCTTCTATACGCTGACCTGTAAAAATGCTGTTTTCCAAATAGCGGTTGCCTCTGCTTCTCTCCATCCTGGCGTCCTTGCCAATGGCAAGCCTGTGGGACGCAATGGTGCTGCTTACCTTCCCCATGGGATTTAAGATCGTCTGAAAGCTTTTGTTGGGCGCAAGCTTCTGAAGGCTTTCCGCCGTGGGCAGCTCTAAATTAACGCTGATGCGGTCGGCCAGATAGCCAGCCGCGGCAAGGAGTTCATCAGGTGCACCGGGAATCGCCTTTACGTGGATATAGCCGTTAAACTTATACTGATCACGCAATAGCATCAGCGTTTCACATATCTTTTCCATGGTATAGGCAGGGTTCTTTAGTACCCCTGAGCTTAAAAACAGACCTTCGATATAATTCCTCTTATAAAACTCCGTAGTAATCCTGCAAATCTCATCCGGGGTAAAAGTAGTCCTGACTACATCGTTGGAGCAACGGTTGATGCAATACTTGCAGTCATAAATACAGTGATTGGTCATGAGAATCTTTAAAAGGGAAATGCAGCGCCCGTCAGAGGCGAAGCTGTGACAGATTCCGCAGGCTCTTGTATTCCCCAAAAAGCCCTCCTTGCCCTTCCTGTCCACGCCGCTTGAGGTACACGCCACATCATATTTGGCTGCGTCCGCTAATATATGAAGTTTTTCTTCTAATGATATTTCCTGGATTAATTCGTTCATATATCCATTATACAAACACATGTTCGATTTTGCAAGCAGAAAATTTTCCCAGCAGAAAGCTATCTATCCGGAAAGACTAAAAAAGAGGAGAAACTGAAAAAGAGACAGGCCAAAAACTCCCTGTCTCACTTTTCAAGTCTTTTTACACTTCTGAATGTCAAAAGTTTCTTCTTTATTATTGATTTTCCATAAAAAACTGACAAAGTCTCTGCAGATCTTCTTCCTCACTTGCCACAATTTCCAAATGAAGATCCTCGCTTTTTGAAAAAATCTGTCCCATGGATAAAAACTGACAAAGCTTTGATTTTAAATTCAAACGGTCTCCTTCTCCGGTAAGAAGTTCAACACGTCCTTTGCAGCTGTCAACTATTTTAAAAAATTCCGGGATGTTCGTTACCTTTTCAACCTTCATAGTTTCTCCTTCTATAGCGCATAATAATCGGAATCCTTAGATATCCCTTCTATTCTTAATGCAAGATTATCATGCAGCCTTTGCTGTAGCAGACGGGCCTCTCCGTTTTTGAGCGCCTCAATATAGCTATAATGCTCTGCGATCATTTTATCCGCCCCTCCGTTATTTTTTACTACATCGCGTCCATATATAAGTTTGAAAAATGAAAGGGTATCCCACAGGGATTCAATAACCGCGCACACTCTGTCCATACCGCTGATGGAATAAATGGCAAAATGGAACTTTCTGTTTTGCAGATACAGCATTTTTGCATCCAGCTCAGGTTCTTTTACGATACGAATATATTCTTCATGGATTTTTTCCAGCTCTTCAATGTCTTCTTTCGTAATATTTTTACAGGATCTTTCAGCCACAAGGGGCTCTAACGCCTGGCGCATCTGATAAATCTGAAGGACGTCCTCCTGTGTCAGGGACACTAATCTCATACCCACATAGGGCGCTGATTCTGCAAGTCCCATTTTTTCCAGGCCGCTTAGGGCTTCTCTTATGGGCATCCGACTTACTCCGAGCTGTCTGGCAATTTCTTCTGTATTAAGCTTTTCTCCCATCTTCAGCGTCCCATCCATAATCCAGTCCATCAGCTTGCTTAATACCTGCATAGGCAGGGTATCCTTCTGCAGCATTACAGAATCGTTCTGATGCATTGTTACACGGTTACTCATCATGGTTTAACTCTTTTACTTTCTCAATATTTACAGACCGAGCCTTTCAACCAGTTTATTCAGGATAGCAACCTGCGCCGTCTCTTCCACCAGCTCCGCCACGTGTTCCGCGGACAAAGGATCCTTTCCCATAGCCACCACCCCGTGGTCTGCCAGAAGAAATGCAGATATATCAGGTGTCTTTCGGAACATTTCTTCTACCATGGGAATATCCTCAGGGCGGACCATAGCCCCATGAACATCCAGTGTGGGATAATCTGCCGGATTTTTAAGCCGTGCATGCCATGTTACAAGGGGTAAATCTTTTTTGGACGATGACCACCCGATTGCATAAGGAGAATGTACATGTACTACCGCATGAATGTCCGACCTCAGTCTGTAAATATAACCATGTAGTAAAGCTTCTCTTGTAGGCTTTCCTTGTCCTTCAATTAAGTTTCCGTCAAAATCCGTAATTAAAAACCCCTCCGGCGTACAATCCCCCAGGGAACCTCCGCTTGCTTTTACAAGCATCGTCTCCGTTCCGGGAATCCTGGCGCTGACGTTCCCGCCGCTGCCAGTCTGTATACCCCTATTATAAGCTCTTTTACTTGCAATCACAAGATTTTCTGCTATTTTATATACTTCCTCTGTCATACACATTTCCTCTCATTCTCAATAAGTAAAGTCAGCCGGCAGCTTTCCCTTGCTTTTCATTTCTTCAATCATATAATAGGCTGCCTTGCTGCCAAATTCCTTTGTATCAAGATTATGAGGAATCAAAATAACCTCCACATTATCGTTGACATTGTCTACAATGGTCCGGATCAGGACATTATCCGTTTCCGGAGAATACAGCTCTTCTCCTTCTTTGGTATTATGACGCATACCCTTTGTAGGAATCAAAAGCTTTACGGGGTAAGTTACCTTGCTGAGCCGTTCCGAGAGAATCCTGCCCAGCTCTTTTGCTTCTTTGGGAAGAATCTTGATATGGGCGGTATTTGCATTGTGCAGCATATGCTTTCTTTCATCCATCCGATCCGGAAGCTCATTTGTGCCAAAATCCACAAAATCCAAGCCTCCAAGGCTGATGACTAAAGGAAGCTTTCTGTCTACGGACTTGACTAATCTGACGCTCGCCTTCGGTCCATAGGAAAAACCGCCTCCAAAGTATTCGCTTGTCAATTCATGAAGAGTCAGATCCAGAATTCCGTCAACTAGTCCGTTGGAAGCCATATCCTCCATTGTTGCGCCGCCTACCCCGGTAGCATGAAAGCCGATAACTTCCATCCCCGCCTTTTCCAGCTCTTCCACCGCCGCAGCCGCTCCGTTATTGGTAACTCCCATCAAAGTTACCGCCACAACGGGGTTTTCTCCTTTTTCGAGAATCTTTCCCGCAAATTTAACCATACCGACGCAGCAGGCGCAGGCATTGGATATTACCTGCCTTGTAACGATATTCAAGCCTGTAAAATCACAGATGGCCGGCATAACGGTAATATCTTTGTCTCCTACCACCAGATCAAATTTCCTGGTTCCACTGGCCACCGTAGTAGCCATTACCTTGGGAAATCCGATAGGAAGCCTCTGCATGGCGTTAGCGGCCATAACCGTATTCTGCAGTCCTCCCACGGAAATGATTCCGTCTATCTTTCCCTCTTCATACAGCTTTTCAACATATGCGGCAACGGCGTCCTTCATGAAGTCAATCTTTTCGCCTTTTGTTTTCGACTCCATTTCAGACCAAGGAGTTCCGAAAGCTTCTGCAACTTCTTCCCTTGAGATATCAAAATGATAGGAGGGGGCGGGACCGGTGGCAGTATTGACTACCAGTCCCTTTAAGCCCTCTTTTTCGATGAACTCTTTAATAAATTTTGCTTCTTTATGTTTTGTATCACAGCTTTCTATAATTGCAATTGTTTTCATAGGCATCACCCTTTATTCCCTTATCAGTCTGTCAGCTGAGACTAAAATACTTCGTTTCCGCCCGTTTTGCGGCTTTCTTTGCATCTTTATCAATGATCGCTCTCTTGTATTCCTCAAATACGAAATCGCCATCCTTTTTGCCGATGACCGGAAGTTTATTATCATGGGAGTCCTCATATTTTTCTACCGCCGCGGATAAAATCGTATCGTGGGCAAGCAGCAGATGCTTATGGGGATCAACTCCTGCTTCCTTACAACGGCGCAGCGTATCCCGAAGGGTCTTCCATGCCGCCACAATATCCACGTAACGTCCGGGAGGACAGATATCGTAATGCAGCTCATCCTGCATATCCTTGGGTGCATCTATATTTCCCATGACGAAAACGGAATCTCCTACGCAGAAGTACGGTCCCTCTTCGGTTTCAACTACAACCGTCATATGGCCCGGGCAATGACCGAAGGATTCATATACGCTTACTCCCGGAACAATTTCTGCTTCTCCCTTTACCGTTTCAAAGCGTTCATATACGCCGGGCTGATCATAAGGTGCAATAAACTTATCGCCGCAGGTTGTATCCCCGTCCTTTGCGATAATGGGTCTGCAATAGGATTTATAATGTAACGGAACCGGATCATGAGCATAATTCCATTCTACCTCATTACAGATAAAGCGCGCTTTTGTAAATTTTTCAAGGTAGAAAACATGATCCCAGTGAAGGTGTGTAAACAATACAATGTCCACATCCGAAGGTTTATAGCCTACCTGTGCCAGTCGGGATTCAATATCGTCAATCCCCTGTCTCTGAAGGGAAGGACCGTGATGATATTTGTCCGCATGCTCTGTCCATGACATGCCGGTATCTACTAAAACCAGCTTTTCTCCTCCTTCTATTAAAAACGTAAAATCGGGAAGCTGGTCGGAATCATTTGAAATTCCCAGTTTTTCCACATATTTCTTACAGGAAAAATGATACCAGTACTCCAATGGTTTAGTGGGGATGTAGCCTGAATTAAGTGGTCTGATTGTTAGTGACATAACGATTTCCTCTCTTTCATTTATGATTATTCTGTTTTTTCCTCTTTCGCTTCATCGGAATAAATGCCCAGCTTTTTCTTTTTCATATGCTTATCGCACATGGATGTAATGATAGGCGCGGTAAATGCAGTAACAATTGCTGATACAGCAACCTGCGCCGTAGCCGCATCGGCATAGGGCTGCCATGCGGGATCAACCTCCGCAACGGATACCGGCACGCTTGTTGCATTTGCCGCTGTGGTTCCGATTGCTGCGCCCATTGCATTTCTCTTCTTTTTAGGAAGGAAAAGCTGGAATGCAAAGTAAAATACGAAGGCCGTCAGCGCTGATATGATTGCAAGGACAATACCTGCCACCCCTCCCTTTGCAAGACTTGACAAGCTCATGCCTGCTCCGATGGGAATCATCATAAAAAATGTAATGATAGGCATTGCATCCGCTGCAACCTTCCTAAAGGTTTCATCCAGATTTCCCCAGACGATTCCGATGATCAACGGAATCAGCGTAGCCACAAACGCATTGAAGGGAATGGAAGCCATACCGGCAGTTCCCATTGCGATCATGGTAAAAAAGGGACCGTCATTCAGCGACAAGATAGAAATTGCGCCTGCGTCGGTTTCATCTCCATACTGTTGTGCAAGTCCCAGATACAAACCGCCTGCCGAGTTAGTCAGCGCAGCGATGATCGCCATAGGCGTGATACCTGCAAATCCTGCTATCCCGCACAGCTTTGAAACGGTCAGTCCCAGACCGACGCCTAAGACAAATTTCATAGCCGTTAAGACAAAGCCTTTATACAGGGGCATGCCGATTTTTTTAACGTTAATGGACGCGCCGTTTAGTAAAAGGAACATTCCCAACAAACAAGCGGTTCCGCTTTTGAACATTCCGGTAATAAAACCGCCGATTTCCAGCGCGCCCGGAATAAACGTATTACATAGCACCCCTACCAGCATGGGAACGATGATCAGTCCTCCAGGGATTTTCTGCATCAGCCTAAAAAAACTTTTCTTTTCTTTCATCCGCTTTTCCTCCTTGACATTTATTTTTTGTTTATAAGCTTTACCTTTGATATCTACATTTTTTCTCTATATGCCTTTTCTGCCGACCGGATCAATGCGTTGAATTTATCCGCGTCCCATGCGCAGCGTCCTACAAAAAGGCCGTCTATGGAAGGCTGTACGATCAACGATTCTGCATTTTGGGGATTCACGCTCCCGCCATATAGCACCGGAATTTCTTCTCCTGCAAGACCAAAAAGCTCCCTTAAGGTTTCCTTTATTATTTTGTGCATATTTTCTGCATATTCGTTGGTTGCCGGAACACCGTTTACCCCAATAGACCAGACCGGTTCATATGCCACCCAGAGATTCTTTCCTTTTTCTGCGTCCACATTATAAAATCCTACTTTCAGCTGGGTTCTTAATACCTCTTCGGCAATGCCGTAATTTTTTTCTTCCTCTGTTTCCCCCACGCAGAGCAACGCTTTGAATCCATGATTTAATGCAGCTCTTACCTTTCTATTTTCTTCTGCATCATATTCTCCGAAAACGTGCCTGCGTTCGGAATGACCGATCATTACCAGATTGATCCCCAATTCTTCCAGCATACGGGGCGAAATCTCTCCCGTAAACTGTCCTTCATCCTCCCAGCACATATTTTGCGCTCCTAAGCGAATAAGCTTTTCATCAATACATTTTACCGCATCCGACAGAGCCGTATAGGAAGGAATGATAAAAATCTCCATTTCTTCGCGATTCAGGTCTTTTGTATTGTCAATAAGCCTTTGCAAATATGATTTTGTTTCTTTAATTCCTTTATACATTTTTAAATTACTTCCAAAATACAGCTTCTTCATAACGGCTCCTTTACCTGGCATTATCATACTCTACAAATGCGTCTACTTTTTGTTGAGAAGGACAGCCCTTTGCAAATTCATTGGTTAGAAAGGCATCTATCATCTGCTCCCTGACTTTTTCTCCCGTAGTAAAGGCTCCCATACAAGCAATATTTGCGTCATTGCTCAGCCTTGCCCTTTCGGCGGAATAAACATCGGAAACTAACGCTGCATATGCCCCTTTCACTTTGTTTGCCGCAACGCAGACTCCTATGCCCGTACCGCAGATCAAAATTCCTCTGTCATATTCCTTTGCCGCCACACTTTCCGCAAGCCTGATGGCAGTATGGGCGTAAACGGGATCCGTGCTTCCAAAATCGGTTATCTCCCCGTAGCCTTGGTTTTGTATATACCTGATCAATTGTTCCTTTGCATCCTGTGCGTTGGGATCACATCCTATTGCGATTTTCATTTCAACTCCTCCTTTCCTTTGAACTGGATTCTGGATATTGGATATTGGATACGATTTATGTTGTATTTATCATATCGCTACCTGATATTTTTGTCAATCTGACTAAAACACCAAAAGTCAATTATATTTTTTGTGGATTATTACTAATTTTTTACTTGGAATCTTTTTAAAAAAGCGCAAAAAAAAGAACACATCCTTAATGCATGTGCTCTTTTTCATCTGTAGTTATTTATTAAGATATGCCGCCACTTCCTCTGCAAGAGGAATGCTGGGCGACGCTCCTTGGCGGCTTACTGCAATGGCGCTGGCTTTTGCAGCCCTTTTTAATGCTTCCTCCGGTTTCTGTCCTTGAGAATAAGTCTGAATAAAATATCCGCAAAAGGTGTCTCCCGCCGCCGTAGTGTCCACCGTCTTTATCCGATAGGCCGGCTGGTAAAAAGTACCTGCTGTTCCCTGATAGCAGGAGCCCTTCTCCCCTAACGTAAGAACAATTTCTGCGTCCGGATACCTATCACTCAATTTTTCCAGAATATACTCCGGATTTCCATCTTCAATTCCGGCATGGTATATTTCCGCTCCGGCTCTCGCCAGCGCAATAGACTGGTTTAATCCTTTTCCTCCACAAAACTCCCGATATTTCAATGCCATGACCGTTTCGCCCGGTTTTACAAAATTTTTAATGTTATATGTCTTATCTATATTAAGGGAACCGAAGTTAAGTATTTTCATCGTTTTCATCTCCGTTTTCTTTCAATTCAAAGCTCCATGTCCCTGCCCCCGTTCTCTGATACAGGAACCTTCCCTCCGGCAGTACCCTATCACAAAATGCCTCTTTAAAGGATTCCTGTCCGTTACAGATGACAGATGCACCTTTTTCCCAGATAACAGGTAAGTACAAATCTGCCGTACAATTAAATGGTATCTGAACCGTAATTTCTAATTTTTTTTCCGTAATCTTCCATTCACACGATGCCTCTCCGGAAACAGTCTCTATACTGCCTTTTACATAATTCAATCCTTTGGGAATCAGCGGTCTGACGATAATATTTTTAAAGCCCGGCTGTTCTTCATCTATGCGCAGTCCTGCAAGATACTTATGGAAGCAAACTGCCACGGCCCCTGACATAGCATGATTATGAGACGCCATTCTGGATTTTCCATGATAGGAATCCACCTTTTCCCATCGTTCCCACAAAGTAGTTGCACCATTTTCAAGCATATATCCCCAGCTTGGATAGGATGTCTGTGTCAAAAGACCATATGCCTCATCGATCAGACCATTCTGGAACAATACTTCCACAACATATTTGCTGCCCAGGTTGCCCGTTGTCAAATGATACCTGTTTGTTTCCACCACATCTGTCCACAAATGCTCCAAAACAACCGCTTTTTCTTTTCCGTCAAGCATCCCGAGGTATAAGGGAAACGCATTACACGCCTGACTGTTCTTGCAAAAATATCCTTCTTTTTCCTGATAAAATTTTGCCAAAAACGCTTCCTTTATCTTTTGCGCCTTTTCTTTAAAAATATCAATATCCTCTTGTTTACCCAGTACACCAGCCATCTTTCCCAATAGAATGTAATTGTAATATTGATATCCCGTTGCCATAAACACCGTAGGGGTAATGGCAGATACGGCTCCAGCCCCTATACTTCCTCTATCAAACCATTTTGAAGGACTTGCCCAGTCCCCCATGGGCGAATATCTGACAATGTAATTGTCGGAATGACGGTCAATATATGCTGCCCAGCGCTTACAGCTGTCATAATTTTCCTCTAAAATCTTTTTTTCTCCGTAAAAACAATAAACGTTCCACGGAACCAGTAAAAAACTGCTGCTTACCGGATCTGCCGGCTTTTGCCCCATTCTGAAAAACGGAGCCGTATCACTGATCGCGCCGGTAACTTTTCCCTGTGTATCACGGATATCGCCGGTCCACTTCCTATACAGCATCGGCAGACGGTAATTGTAGAGTGCGCATTCGTTACGAACTGTCATATCATTTAACCAGCCTACTCTCTCGCTTCTCTGGGGACAGTCTGTAGGCATTCCGTACAGATTGCTCCTTTCCGTCCACATCATACATTGATAGAAGCGATTCAAAAGCTCATGATCCGTCCGGAAATCACTGATTTTTTTTACGGAACTGTGTACCACGCATCCCATGATATGTTCTTCCGATAATCGGGTTTCCAGACCTTCAATCTGTACATAACGGAAGCCGTGATAGGTAAACTTGGGTTCAAACACTTCCGTTCCCGACCCCTTTAAAATAAATTTATCCGTTACATGCAGTCCGTTTAAGAAGCTGTCATTAATGGTATGGTCTTCGTTTAAAAGCTCCGCATACCTCATGGTAATCTCCTGCCCGACTCTGCCACATGCCAAAAGCCGTATCCAGCCTGCAAAGTTCTGACCAAAATCCACGGTATAAATTCCATCCCCGCACTGCCAGATCGTTACCGGTCTTAATTCCTCTACAATGCGTATGGGTTCCATCATCTGGGCACGGACCTTTCCCCCCGGGGAATCCTGCCAGAACGCTTTTTCCCAACGTTTTCCTTCGTCCATGGTAAATTCCGCTGTATCAAACCCCTCCTGTTTAAGACGGGCATCATGGGTTTCCCCGCGATAAATACTGTTTTGAACCGCCGGTGCAAAAGAAGAACAAAAGCAGTTATCGCAATTGCTTGTAAGCCACTCTACCGTTCCGTCCCAATATTCAATGCGGATCTGTATTGCCAGAACATGTTCTCCCTTAGCTGCGCCCCGCTCGCCCATCTCCATAGCATACCAGCCGTTTCCCATTTCTATGCCAAGTACATGCTCTCCCTTGTCTGCCGGCAGGGGATATGTTTCATACAGCAATGTTTTGGTATATTCCGTAAATGCATTATTCAGCTTCGTATCACGTACAGCGTTTCCGTCAAAAGTTAATTGATAGTAATTTGGGCTTGCCACGAAGGCAGCCGCTGTTTTTACATGATCCTTGAGATACAGCGGCCAGCGGATCAGAAAGGAATGATATTTCACGCCCGCACCGCCTATAAAATACTCGTCCCATTCCCTGTTTTCCAGTATTCCCGTAAAAAACGTGAAAACCGGACTGACATACTGCTGTTTACCAAATATTTCTACATAATAATACCGTGTGCCGCTTTTCAATCTTTCGCCATCATAACGTATCAGATTGTTCTCCTCAGATTCTACATATCCGCTATCCCATACCGGTAGAATAAATTCTTTGGTATCGCTGACAACAATCCTGTATCCTTTTTGTTTTTCAAAAATGACGTCAGACCCCCAGGAAAATCTTGGTGCCGTCAGGTCTATACCCACCGGGTTTTCCATCAACTCGCACAAACACCGGATATCTGCCTCTTTTTTCATGCTGTATTACCTATGTCAAATAATGTAAAAGTTCTGCAAAGCCTTTCCGTCCACTTTTTGTATACGCATTTGTAAGGCGTTGCAGCGTACAGACATGGATGTTTCCCTCCTTTTGTTTCATAATAAGGAAAAACAAAGGTAAGCGCATACGATCATAAAAAAATCGTAGCGCTCGCCAATATGTCTCCGTTTCTAACGTTTATCAGTGCTTCCTGTCCTTTATCTTGCAATAAATAATTCCCGCCACTGTGCTGACCAGCGTGGCAATGATTGCCGGGGCAATGATAACCGCCGGATTCACGCTTCCGTACTGGCTCCTGTAAGCAATCATATTAACGGGAATCAGTTGCAGCGAAGAAATATTTAAAATCAGAAATACGCACATTTCATTGCTTGCTCTTCTCTCTTTCCGGTAATTCCCTGCAAATTCGGGATTTCCCCGCTCCTTTTCCAAATCCGCCAAGGCCTCCATGGCCTTTAAGCCCCCTTGTGTCAAGTTAGTGACACGAACTTTGTGAAAAATATCTTGTAATAATGGTTTTTTCCTTTCTCTTATTGTTGAATAATACCAAAACAAGAAAATCAATATAATAAAAGCAGGATTTCTCCGTTTCATGAGTTCCTGCTTTCACAATCCACCGCAAAATTCATTATGCCAGTTGTAAATCATTCTCAAGTCTTTCCACTACACTCAATGGCAAATCTAAATCCTCTGCAATTTCCTCTTTTGTCATTTTTCCTCTTTCCAGCATACGCTTTGCTGCTTCAATTTTTTCTTCATTTAAAAGCTGCTCCATGATTTTACTCATAATTTTTCGTCCTTCCTCATCTTTCTTGAAATATCTTGCCCGGTCTGCTAATTCCTTATAATTCATATCGTCTGGATCAGCACAGCTTAAATCGTGCATCAACCGCCCTAATGGTGTATCATCTTTAATCTCTCCGTTTACATATATAATATGTGCTTTATCATTAAACAACGCCCCTGTTTCTTGAATTGTCCTGTCAATATGATAAATCGGGAGATTACCTTCAAGCACATCATTCTCTGTAATAAATACCACATACGTTTCCGCCAGCATTTCCGTATCATCTCCCGGAAGAATGGAATTTGCATCCATTAAACTGCTGTTATATCTCGCACGTTTCGGCTTTGCCCCACTGTCGGCTCGTTGCAGTTCTACATCGTACTGTTTCTTTGACACATCATTTGTCTTAACATCCATTCTGATAGAACGCCCTTGCAGGTTCTTTATTACCGCCTGTACCTGTGCTTCTTTTACAACTAACTTTGCATCATTCATAATAATGCGCAGCATCAGTTCTACCCCTTTGGAATAATCTTCCAGACATTTTGTCATAAATTCGTCATCAAAATAACTCATTTCCTGTAAGCGTTCTAAAAGCAGCTTCTGTTTCTCTTCCCTTTTCTGCTCATTTGTCATATCCTATTCTCCTGTCCTTATAATATCATAAAAACCTTAATTTTTCAATGTTTCCACGCTTTTGTCCTGAAACTTAAAGACAACCTCAACCCGGTTGCCGCCATATACATAAACCGCATCTACAAGCTGTCTGACAACCTCTTTTGTAAGGTCTGTTAGATTTTCTTTTCCTTTTAACAAGTTTAACAAATCAGACTTTTCATCCGGTACTGCTGTTTCTTTTGAATGGCAAGCCCTAAGTTCTGCTTCATATATTTCTATCTGCTTATTGTTATTTTCTTTTTTCTGTAAAAAACAGTCAGCATCAATCTCACCTTTTGCATAGCTTTCATACAGTGAAAAATTGCTATCTGTAAGTTTTTGAATCTGTTCCTGAAGCTGCTCCTTTTGCTCCTGATCCGCCTTGACACGCTCCTGGAACTGATTGTTATATAAATCCTGTAACCTTCCCATTTCCCCTGCCAGCATTGCCTGATTCCTGATTGCTGACAAAACAACTGCTATGAGTTCCGTTTCCTTGACATTCTCCGGACAACATCCCTCCTGCTTCGTTTCATAGTAATATCTGCAATAATAAGACGCATTTAATCTGCTTCGACGCTGCATATTGTGTCTGCATCCACCGCACTTTACCAATCCCTTAACAGGCGAATCCGCACTTCCCCTTTTTCTCTTTTCTCCCTCACAATATACCGTCTTATCTAAATTTTCTCGATCTGCAAGTTTTTTTATGCTGCTTGTCCGGGCATCCATGCTGTTCACATATTCAAATAATTCCTTTGATATGATTGGTTCATGTGTGCCTTCGCAGACTTCCCATTCATCTTTCGACAGGCATTTCGTTCTTCTTGAACCGACCTCAATAGTTTCCTTTTTGTGAAAAACTGTATTTCCCACATATATCTCATTTTTCAAAATTCTTCCTATGATAGAGCCATTCCACACCTTTTTTTCGCCCTGATATTTCCATTGGTAGGTGCTGCCGCTTTTCACTGCATAGATTTGTGGCGTAGGAATATCTTTCTGGTTTAAATACCTCGCCACCTCCGCCTTAATTCCACATTCTGCATACTTCTCAAAAATCATGCGTACAATAGCCGCCGCTTCCTCATCTATTACTATACGGTTATGGTCAGTAGGCGATTTTTTATAACCAAACGCCGCAAATGTAGCAAGGTATTTTCCTCTCTTACGCCTTCCCATCAGGTCATTTTTAATTTTAACAGAGTTTTCTTCGCTAAAATAATCATACATCAGATTCTCAAACGCAACATCCATATCTGGTGTCGTTCCTTTATAGTCTTTGCTGTCAAAGCTGTTATTGACAGCGATAAATCGAACATCCAATAATGGAAATATCTTTTCAATGTAATTACCGACTTCAATATGGTTTCTTCCAAAGCGTGAGAAGTCCTTCACAATGATAATGGACACTTTACCGGATTTTACATCTTCCAATAGTTCCTGAACCCCCGGTCTTTCAAAATTTTTACCGCTGAATCCGTCATCTATGTATTCCTTTATCTCAAAACCCGCAAATTCCGGTTTTTGCTCCACAAACTTGCGTAGAATGAGCCTTTGATTTGTGATACTATTGCTTTCATCAACCATATCACCATCTTCTTTTGACAGCCTTAAATACAGTGCCAGAATCATAAACAGCATAAAATCACACCTCCTTTTGCATCCAACTATCAAGAACCGAAAAGCAATCCTGATACCTTAACTTTATTTCCACCCGGTTATCAGTAAAAAGCTCTATTCTGTCAACACAGATTTCTACCATTGTTTCCGTCAATTTCCTTGTATTCTGAAAGCAAAGCCAGTCCGACAATAGTTTTTGCAAAGCCGCCTGACACTTCTTTATCCCTTTTACCTCTTTAGCACAAACATTCTCCTGTTTCCCGCATAGTTCTATTTTCTCATGATAGGTACTTTTATATTGCAGAAATGCCGCCTGTGAGATACTTCCTTCCGCATAATCTGAATATTTCTGCATATACTCTTGCTCCAATAGGTTCTTTGTACTCACAATCTTTTGTCTTTTCCATTCTGTCTGTTTCAGATTTTCTTCAAAGGAATAACGAATATCTTTTTCTATCTTTTTCTTTATCCCTTTTATCAAACTCAAATGCCTGCGTATCGTGCCATACAGAATATCACACAGCAAGTCCTCTGCAATCCACCTTGTATCACATAAATCGCAGTGATTTCTATGAGTACTGCACTTAAAAATCTTGTATTGCTCCTTTACCCCATTGACAGAGCGATAAGCGCCTACCCTGACCATATTTGCCTTACAAGAGCCGCAGAACAGCTTCCCTTGAAATATATTTCTCTCAAATACAACCGTTTGGCGTTCACAGGCAGATTCGGTTTTTTTATCCTTTGTCTGACTTAGTATCTTCTGGACAATCTCAAACATCGACTTTTCAATAATCGGTTCATGGTTATTCTCAATAACAATCTGCTCCTGTTCCGGTACTGGACTTGCCTTTTTCCCCGCAAAAAAGCTCTGCTCTGATTGATGTCTTATAACCCTTCCGATATAAACAGGGTTTTCCAGAAGCCGCTTAATTGTAGAACAATGCCATATTTTCAGCTCTTCTTCCGGCTTCCTATATACACTGCCTGTCAAAGCATATTGCTGTGGTGTATAAACATGGTTATCATACAGCCATCGGCTTATTGCATAATTAGAAATCCCCTCGCCGCACTGTTTAAATATCTCCCGTACAATCGGAGCCGTCTGCTCACAGATCATATAATTCGTACCACTTCCATTCATCTTATATCCATAAGGAATCGTAGCACTGCGATAGAACATCCCTTTTTCCTGTTTCGTCCGAAAGGTGCTTCCTACTTTCTTGGAAATATCCCTTGCATACATCTCATGCATAAGGTTTTTAAGAGAAATAAGCAAAAGTTCTCTGCTGCAATCTGCATCAGCACTATCATACCTGTCAACAATGGATATAAAGCGCACACCTAAGAACGGAAATACCTTCTCAATATAATTGCCGGCTTCTATGTACTCCCTTCCAAACCGGGATAAATCCTTGACAATCACACAGTCAATGATTCCTGCTTTCATATCTGCTATCATCCGGCTAAATGCCGGACGTGAAAAATCTGTTCCTGTTTTCCCATCATCAACATATTCTCTTACTATATTCAGGTCAGGACGTCTACTTATATATTCCTGTGCCAGCTTTCTTTGATTTTCTAAGGAGTCGCTCCCTGTATAGTCACTGTCCACCGATAGCCTTAAATAATCTCCAACCTGATATACTTTGTCAGTTTTCTTTGTTTTAACATAGTTCTTTCTATACCTGTCCGCTGTCCTAGCCATTGATGCCCACCCCCTTCATAGATGCCGGAATGTGCCCAGTAGGATTGCAGGCAATACTACTTGTAATTTTACATAAGGTTTCGTATTCATCCTGATACTTAAAGGTGATCTCAATTCTGTTTTCTTCATAAACAGTAATTTTCTCCACTAATGACAGAACGATACTTCTATCTAACGATGTGATATTTCCTTTTTTCGTAAATGTATCAATCCATTCATTCGCAAACAGTCCTTCTTTAAAAACTGTTTCTATCTCCGCCTGCAATTTTCTGATTGTTTCCTCTATCTCTGCGGACTTACGAGCAAAATTTTCTTTAAACTGCTCATATTCATCTATGGAAATAATCCCTGCCGCCAGATCTCTGTGCAAAGCCATTTCCACCTTCTTACACTGTTCCAGCTCTTGATACTTAGCAAGGATTTCCCGGTCATTCGCCACCACATCATCATAACAGGCTTCATTCTCTTTCATTAAAGTCAAAAGTTCATCCAGTTTGGCAACGTGTTCAATATGCCTTTTGATTGCATCCAGCAGTATATCTTCTACCACTGACTGGTTTATGCTGTGGCGGCTGCACCCTTTTCCTTTATTATAAGTGGCACATATATAGTATATGTTCTGTTTCGCTTTATAACGGTTACAACGTCTGACCATACTCCTGCCACATTCCCCACAGAACATCAAACCGGACAGCATGAACAAAGTTTCTTCATCCGGAGATTTACGGGTGTCAAGATTTAAGAGTTTTGCCACATTTTCAAAATCCGCCTTACTGATAATCGCTTCATGGGTATTTTCTTTTACCGCCCACTCTGTTTCCGGCTTTTCTATAACCTTATTCAGCTTATAATTGACTTTTTCACGTTTTCCCTGTTCAAGCACACCTATATAAATCTTGTTCTTTAATATGCGGTTAATAGATACCGCCGACCATTTTGCTTTTGCATTTTTCTGAAAACCGCATTTATAATTTCCCCCAAGTTGTCTTTTGTACTCGGAAGGCGCTGCTACACCAAGTTCATTGAGTTTTTCAGCGATTGCCGCCGAACTCATACCTTTCAACTTCCAGTCGAAAATCTTGCGTACAATATCAGCCGCATATTCATCTGGTATGATTTTATTCCTGTCCGTTTCCAGTTTTTTATAGCCGTATGCAACATGAGCGCCGATATACAGCCCGCTTTTACGCATAACCTCCTGATGGCTTCTCACTTTGCCGGATATATCCCGGCTATAATTATCATTTACAAAATTTTTGACCGGAATCAGCAGATTTACATCGCTTTGCGTAGCTGTCAGGCTGTCAAAATGATCCAGTACAGATACAAACCGGACATGATAGGACGGGAAAATTTTTTTCACATAGCGTCCAGAATCAATGTAATCACGTCCTAACCTTGACAAGTCCTTAACAATGACCATATTCACCTTACCATCGTAAATATCCTGGCACATACGCTGAAAACTTGGACGTTCAAAATTAAGTCCTGTAAATCCATCATCTATATAAATGTCATAAAGGGTAACATTTGGCATAGATTCTATTGCTTTTAATATCAATGCCTTTTGATTGGCGATGCTGTTGCTTTCTTTCTTGTCCTTGCTCTCCCGCAAATCTTCATCTTCTTTTGACAGACGCAGGTACACAGCAGCCAAATAAGATATGTATGAAATGTATTCACCCATACCGCTTCCTCCTAATTTTATAGTGCTGACAAACCATAAAATCAGGGTTCCACATATGAATTTAGTCCTGAATATAGTTTAGCACAGATTCCCGCTTTTGTCCAATGAAGAAATACGCAATTTCACTTGTGAAAGTTTCACATTGCACTGGCAGTTTTTAATATCAGCTCCTGCAGCCGATCCGTAAGTGTCACTGTTGTATCCTCAAAGCCAATCTTAACAACATATTCCCCATATCTATAACAGTAAGGATTCTTAATCTGTTCGAGATAGTCCTTAATCTGTCCTTCCCGGCTTTTCCTTTTATTTACTTCCACTTCTCTTATATCTGCAAGTTCCTCCCTTTTTACTGTCCTTACATCCACATTTTTCATTTCTTCTATGCTCAATATACATACACCTCTTTCACTTTTCCACATTCCATTATATTGACA